>ENA-OPWR01001445-OPWR01001445.1-human-gut-metagenome-genome-assembly--contig:-NODE-1445-length-18181-cov-2.276178_pt1 | contig 18181 bp, 8 predicted proteins | sample MGYA00241507_ERZ502006 | MGnify/ENA primary metagenome ERZ502006 (study PRJEB25962, sample SAMEA2043041) | human gut metagenome | biome: human gut; feature: human-associated habitat; material: faeces...
TGCGCAGAGGAAATGGAAAACCAAACAAATTTCTCTGTGCAGCAGCCCGTGAGGGTGTTTTTGAAAATATAACATACAGTTAAAAATGGGAGGTAATGAAATATGAAGATTGTAATTATTGGTGCGGGAGCTATGGGATGCCTCTATGGTGCTTATTTAAGCCGACACAATGAGGTCATTATGCTTGATAGCTACCAGCCACAGGTAGACGCAATTAATAAGAATGGAATTACAGTGTCAGAAGAGGATGGAACAGAGCAGCATTTCTCATCAGTTCGTGCCTGCTTATCTGGTGAGTACAAGGAAGATGCAGATCTTGTAATTGTATTTGTCAAGTCTACATATACGGAAGATGCGCTGAAAACAAATCGCAAGTTGTTTGGGGAACATACGCTTGTAATGACACTGCAAAATGGAGCAGGAAATGATCGCAAGATTGAACAGTATGTTGTTAAGAAAAATATTATTATTGGAACAAGCAAACATAATTCTGTTAACAATGGAAACGGTCATGTGCGTCACAGCGGAACAGGTGCAACAACTATAGGCAGCAATCTAAAAGAAAACAGCAATCTGCAGATTATTTCAAATCTGCTTGAGGAAAGTGGATTTGCAGTAGAAATTTCTGATGATATTCAGCGTATCATATGGAGCAAGCTTTTTGTAAACCTGTCTATCAATACTTTCACTGCAATCACACGTTCTCCGATTCGTTCCATGATCGATAACCATTATGCGTGGGATTTTGCTGAAAAAATGATCTGTGAGGCAGTTGATGTTGCAGAAGCAGATGGTACACATTTTTCTTATATGGAAGTGTTAAATATGGTACATCATGTATGTGAGGATGCAGGAAAAGGATACTCGTCCATGTCACAGGATGTCATGAACTGCAGAAAAACAGAGATTGATGCAATCAACGGTGCAATTGTAGAGCAGGCAAAGCTTTATAATGTAGCAGCTGCACTGAATCATGGAAATATTCTTGGATTTGTACCTAAGACTCATATTCCAAACTATAATGAATTCTATGAGCAGAGACACTTTGCTTCCGGGGCAGATGTGTGGACGGATGTGACAGTTGGGGAGGAAAGCGTACCTTTTGCCAGCAATCTGATTTTCTCATGTGAAGGACTGCCGGAGCTGACAGTTGGCGCGGAGATCTGCGAGGATCTGTGGGTTCCACTTCCGCCTAGTGTAAATCTGGCACAGGGCGGTGCCCATATTATCGTCAATCTTTCAGCCAGTGATGAGATGGTTGGCAAGGATTCCTACCGCCGTGATCTGGTGAAGGGTCAGTCTGCCAGACTGGTGTGCGGCTATATTTACGCCACAGCAGGAGAGGGTGAATCCTCCCAGGATCTGGTATTTGGCGGACAGAACCTGATCGCAGAGAATGGCACCATGCTGGCAGAGGCGAAGCGCTTCCAGAACACTGTGATTTACGGAGAAATTGATGTGCAGAGACTGGCAGATGAGAGAAGAAGACTTTCCACCTATCCGGCATCTGATGATGCTGACTGCCAGATCGTACCTTTTGATGTGGAAGTGGAAGAGACCTCTCTTACCAGGAAGTTTGCCCCCTATCCTTTCGTACCTTCTGTAAAAGAAGAGCGTGATATGCGCTGTGAGGAGATTCTGAACATTCAGGCTATGGGACTTAAGAAGCGAATGAGCCACATCCACTGCCAAAAGGCAATGGTCGGACTTTCCGGGGGACTTGATTCTACACTGGCATTGCTTGTAATTGCACGTACTTTCCAGCTGATGGGACTGCCATCTGAGAATATCCGCTGCATTACCATGCCATGCTTTGGTACCACAGACAGAACTTACCAGAATGCCTGCAAATTAAGCCAGTGCCTTGGTGCTGCTCTGACGGAGGTCAATATTAAAGAGGCGGTAAATATCCATTTCCGTGATATCGGTCACGATGATTCCGTTCATGATGTAACCTATGAGAACTGTCAGGCCAGAGAGCGTACGCAGATTCTTATGGATATGGCAAACCAGGAGGGAGCACTTCTTGTGGGAACCGGTGACCTTTCCGAGCTTGCTCTTGGATGGGCAACCTATAATGGAGACCATATGTCCATGTATGGTGTAAATGCCTCTGTTCCCAAAACGCTTGTAAGACATCTTGTCCACTATTATGCAGATACCTGCGGAGAGAAAGAGCTGGAAGAAGTTCTTCTGGATATTCTGGATACTCCGGTAAGTCCGGAGCTTCTGCCGCCTAAGGACGGCAAGATTGCACAGAAAACAGAAGATCTGGTTGGTCCTTATGAACTTCATGATTTTTATCTGTATTATATGCTTCGTGCAGGCTTTGAACCGGATAAGATCTATCGCATTGCCTGCTGTACCTTTGAGGGTACCTATGACAAGGCTACGATTCTGAAATGGCTGAAAATCTTCTACCGCAGATTTTTTGCCCAGCAGTTCAAACGCTCCTGTCTTCCTGACGGCCCGAAGGTAGGTAGCGTGGCACTGTCTCCAAGAGGTGACCTGCGTATGCCAAGTGATGCAAGCGCAGCGGTATGGATGGAAGCTCTGGAGAAGCTTGAAGTATAAAACGATTGTGCGGTACGCTTTCCATGCATTTTGTAACTGTATTTCGCGTAGCATACAGCTGTAAAGGTAGGAAATAATTAGGTTTGTTTATTGCTATGCCGGCGGAGAACTTACATGGTTCTCCGCCTTTTTTAATGCATCTTCAATGGCAGAAATAAGCAGCTGTGACGTATATTTTCTGTCCGTGGAATATTTCAGGTCGTCCAGGGACTGGCTGTCAACAATCTGGCTGGCCAGTGATTCCAGGGAAGGCTTTACCAGCGGAAACATGGCAGTGGTGCTTTCACTTAAATTTACCAGCTCAATAGACTGGATATTGTTTTGATCTACTGTAACCTCCACGTCAAAAGTATTTTTATTCAAAGTAAGGGAACTGCGGTAAACGCCAGGCGTATAAATCCCCTCTCCAGCAGCAGAAGTGGTCTGGCTTTTTCCAGGCCCGAACATAAAGTAGATCAGGATTCCCAGAAGAACAGCAAGAATCAGAAAGGCAATGGTATATACCACTTCCTTCATATGTAACACGATGATCCTGGTTTTCGAACTCATGGACTGCGCCTCCTGTATCGCACTGATAATGAAAAAATAATCCTGGCCGCAAAACCAGGCTCTAACCTTCTTATTCTATCCTATTATCAAAGCATGGAAAATATGATAGAATATAAAACAGAATGATTTTTTATCAGATACAGGCTTTTTTTATTCCATACAATTGGCAGAAGGAGGAAAAAACGTGTCCCTACAATTCATTATCGGCAGCTCCGGTATTGGCAAGACGCATTATGCATGTGAACAGATCATCCGGGAATCTATGGAAAATCCACAGCACCTGTACTATATTATCGTCCCGGAACAGTTCACCATGCAGACACAGAAAAACGTAGTCGAAATGCACCCCGGAAAGGGAATCCTGAATATCGACGTGCTCAGCTTTCAGCGCCTTGCCTATCGTATTTTCGAGGAGACAGGCGGTGCCATGGAAGTGCTTCTGGATGACACTGGAAAAAGTATGGTTCTTCAGAAGCTGGTGCAGCAGCATCGAAAAAATCTGCCCTATCTTGGCAGCCAGATGAACAAACCGGGCTGTCTGGACGAAGTGAAATCTCTGATTTCAGAATTTATGCAGTATGATATCCGGGAAGAAGAACTGCAGGACATGCTGGGAAAAACAGGGGAGGACTCTCTTCTTCATATGAAAATGCAGGATGTGGGTGTCCTCTATCAGGCCTTTCTTCAATATCTGGAAGGTCATTATATGACCGGCGAAGGCGTGATGGACGCTTTGAAAAAAGCCATTCCTTTTTCTGATAAACTGAAAAAATCCGTACTCCTTCTGGATGGCTTCACCGGTTTTACTCCGGTGCAGATGAACGTGATCCGGGAACTTTTAAATGTCTGCGATAAGGTTCTGGTAACTGTCACCATGGATGCCGGAGAAAATCCCTTACAGATGGGAAAACCACATCAGTTGTTCTACATGAGCAGGAAAATGATCCACACCTTGTCCGGTCTGACCAGCAATCTGGATGATCCCATTCTTCTGAAAGATGAGAGAAAGGGCCGCTTTGGAAATTCCACCTCCCTTGACTTTCTGGAGAAGCATCTTTTTCGCTACAGAAGATCTGTCTATGAGAAGAAACAGGAAGAAATCTGCATATTTGCAGCAGAATCCCCTGTAAAAGAACTGGAAGAGACAGCCAGGAGAATACGCCGTCTGGTCCGTGAAAAAAATCTGAAATACGGAGAAATCGCTGTGATTACCGGAAATCTGGAGGCGTACAAAAGTATTGCATCTCAGGTATTCGAGGAATCCCGGATCCCTTACTTTCTGGATGAGAAGCACACCATTCTGATGAACCCATTTATAGAATATATTCGTGCTGCTCTTGAAATGGTTACAAAGGGTTTTTCCTACGAAAGTGTTTTTCGGTATCTGCGCTGTGATATGTCAGGCCTTGGAAGGGACCAGGTGGATATGCTGGAGAATTATGTGCTTGCCCTTGGAATTCACGGTTACAAAAAGTGGTCCGAGAAGTGGGTGAGAGTTTACCGGACCATGGATCCGGAGGATATTCAGGTCCTGAACGAATACCGGGAAATATTTGTGAGGGAGGCTGAGATCCTAGCTCAGGGATTTTCCAGTGGAAAGAGAAAAGTATGTGAATATTGTTATAGTTTATATCAGTTTATCGCAAGCTGTGAAATACAGAAAAAACTGAAGAAACAGGAGCTTTTCTTTAAAGAAAAAGGGGAAAAAGCCCTGGAAAAAGAATACGCCCAGATATACGGAATTGTTATGGAGCTTCTTGACCGTATGGTAGAGATCCTTGGAGAGGAAGAAATTACAAGAACGGAATTTGTCCAGCTTCTGGAAACTGGTTTTGCCAAGTCAAAGGTTGCGCTGATCCCGCCCAGTATGGATCAGGTCCTTATTGGAGATATGGAAAGAACCCGTCTGAAAGAAATAAAGGCACTGTTTTTTGTAGGTGTAAACGAGGGAAATATTCCGAAAAATACAGACTCAGGCGGAATTCTGACCCAGATGGACAGAGAATTCTTTGCAGATGAGGGAATGGAGCTTGCACCAGGTCCGAAAGAGCTGATGAACACCCAGCGCTTTTACCTGTATCTGAATCTGACAAAGCCAAGTGAGCATTTGTGCCTTTCCTACAGTTTGTCAAATGGAAAAGGAGAACCTATAAGCCCGGCATATCTGATCCACAGTATACAGGCTCTATATCCCGGACTGGAAGTGAAAAATGCAGGTGATGAGGAATTCAGCCTGAACGCCATGGAGCTTCCGGGAACCAGTCTGGAATGCTTCCTGAAAGGTCTTGGAGAGGGTGCTGTGGGACAGGGAAGTCCTTTGTACAGCGAGCTTTACAGCTGGTATCTTAGAAGTCCTAAATATAGGACTTTAGCCAGAAAGCTGGTGGAGGCTTCCAGAATCAGAAAGCCTGCCGATATTATCAGTGAAAGTGTGGCAAAGGTTCTCTATGGAGAGGTGTCATCCTACAGTGCCACCAGGCTGGAGCGTTATTCTGCCTGTGCTTTTGCCCATTTCCTCCAGTATGGTCTCAAACTTACGGAGCGTGCAGAATATGAATTCCGCGCCATGGATATGGGAAATATTATGCACAAGGTGCTGGAGTCTCTGATAAAGGAAGTGAACAAAGAAAAGCTTTCTCTGGCAGAGCTTTCTGAGGAAGAGAGGGATGCGCTGGCAGACTGCCTGGTAGATAAAATAAGTGCAGATTATGGAAATACCATTCTAAAAAGCAGTGCACGCAATGAATATATGATTCAGCGCACCAAGCGAATGGTACGAAGAACTGTGTGGGCAATTCAGAAACAGCTGAAATCCGGGGAATTTGAGCCGGAAGGTGTGGAAGTTGTTTTTCAGGGCGGTCGGATCGATCGCGTGGATACTATGGAGACAGATGATGGGAAGCTGTATGTCCGCGTCATTGATTATAAGACCGGGAATACTTCTTTTGATCTGGTTTCCCTGTATCATGGTCTGCAGCTGCAGTTGATGATCTACATGGACGGTGCCCTTACCGTAGAGCAAAACAAGCATAAGGATAAAGATGTGATTCCTGCAGGGGTATTTTATTACAATATCAAGGATCCTATGATTCAGGAAAAAATAGATGCAGATATAGAGACTGTCCAGGAAAAAGTGCTGAAGGAACTAAAGATGAACGGACTGGTTCTGAAAGATAAAGAACTGGTACAAAAAATGGACAGTTCCCTTGTGTCAATTCCCGTATCCTTTAACAAAGACGGAAGCTTCCGGAAAAATTCTTCTGTAGCCTCAAAAGAGCAGTTTGATATTTTAAACCGTTATGTAAAAACAAAGATTTCTCATATCAGACAGTCCATTATGACCGGAGATGCCCAGGTTTCCCCTTATATGATGGGAAAGAAAAATGCCTGTACCTACTGTCCTTACAGCGGCGTATGCGGTTTTGATATGGACATTCCAGGCTATGAATTCCGCAGGCTGAAAAACTTTACAGATGAAGAGCTGTGGGATGCTTTTGTGAAGGAGGTGGATGAATAATGGCAGTGAACTGGACGAAAGAGCAGGAGCAGGTTATTAATTTAAGAAACCGGAATATTCTGGTAAGTGCAGCAGCTGGTTCCGGAAAGACTGCGGTGCTTGTGCAGCGAATTCTAAAAAAGGTGATGGATCCGGAGCATCCCGTTGACATTGACAGGTTGCTGATCATGACATTCACAAGAGCAGCAGCAGGGGAAATGCGGGAACGAATTGCAAATGCCCTGGAAGATGCTCTCTGTGAGAATCCGGACAATGAGCATCTGCAGCGCCAGACTACCTTGATCCATACGGCGCAGATCACCACGATAGATGGCTTCTGTGCTTATGTGATCCGCAATTATTTCCATCTTATTGGTCTGGATCCTGGTTATCGGACAGGAGAAGAGGGAGAATTGAAGCTTCTGAAAGAGGACGTGATGAAGGAGCTTCTGGAGAACTATTACATAAAAGATGACAAAAAGTTTAAGTATTTTATCGAATGCTACGCATCAGGCAAAACAGATGATGGAATTAAAGAACTGATTTATTCTCTGTATAATGCTGCCATGAGCAATCCATATCCGGATACCTGGCTGGAAGAATGCATAGATAGTTATAGAAATACGGATTTAGAGTCTGTAAAATCCTCAGAATGGATGAATTTGTTATGGAAAAACATTACGGAGGATCTTTGCCAGGCAAAGGAACTGATTACTCAGGCAAGAAGCTTTTGTAATGCGCCAGGAGGACCATACCTGTATGATGAAGCACTGCAAAGTGATCTCATCCTCATTCGTGCAGCAGAAGAGAAAGCCGCCGCCGGTGATTTTGACGGAGCAGGAGAGCTTCTTGGCAAACCGGCTTTTGCCGTTCTTTCCAGAAAGAAACCAAAAGATCCTGTAGATGATACGCTGAAAGAGCAGGTAAAATCTCTTCGGGAAAATGCAAAGGATATTTTAAAGGATATTGGAACACGGTATTTTTCCGTAAAGGAGGAGGAACTTCCAGTGCTTCTGGAAACCTGCCGGGAGCCTGTAGAAATGCTGGTAGAGCTTACCAGGGAATTTATCCGTATGTATGGAGAGAAGAAGCGGGAAAAAAATATTCTGGACTTTACGGACATGGAGCATTTTGCGCTGGAAATCCTGATTCAAAAGGTTCATGCAGAGGAAGAAAATGGCGAAAACGACGGTGATTGGACTGGAGAGAGCAAGTACATTTATCACATGAGTCCGGCAGCACGTGAACTTTCCCTGAAATATGACGAGGTCATGGTGGATGAGTACCAGGACAGTAATCTGGTACAGGAAATGATTACCAACTGTGTTTCCGGTTGGGCAGATGGAAGAAAAAATATATTCATGGTAGGTGATGTGAAGCAGAGCATTTACCGGTTTCGCCTTGCCAGGCCAGAGCTTTTTATGGAAAAGTATGAACAGTACAGTTTAACGGACAGTACTGAACAGCGAATCGATCTTCATAAAAACTTCCGCAGCCGGTCCCAGGTATTGGATAGTGCAAACTTTATTTTCCGTCAGATTATGGGAACAGATCTTGGTGGAATTGCCTACGATAAAGCCGCAGCTCTTTATCCTGGAGCTGTGTTTCCGGAAGGAAACCAGGAAAGCTTTCTTCCTACAGAAGTTCTTCTGGTAGAAAAGGATTCCGAAGAACTGGAGAATCTGATGGAAGGAAAGGATGCCCGGGAACTGGAGGCTCTTGCTATTTCCCACAGAATTAAGGAAATTGTGGGAAAAGAGCTGGTACTTGATAAAGAAACCAAAGAATATCGTCCTGCGAAATATGGAGATATTGTAATCCTTCTCCGCACCGCTTCCGGCTGGTCAGAAACCTTTACAGAGGTACTTTCTGCCCACGGAATTCCTGTGTATGCCGCTTCAAAGACGGGATATTTTTCCGCACTTGAGGTGGTTACGATTCTGAATTATCTGCAGGTCTGCGATAATCCTCTTCAGGATATTCCTTTGACGGGTGTGCTGAGGTCGCCGCTGGTGGGATGTACTACCCAGGAGCTTGCCGTTTTGCGGGAAGAACATCCGAAGGGGATGCTGTATGACAGCGTGTTGAATTTCCTGGAAGAATATGAGGGGCAGGAAAGAACTCTTTACAACAAATTACATGGTTTTATAGTCCTGCTGAATGAAATGCGTGATCTTGCGGTGTACACTCCTGTGCATGAGCTGATTCTTGAGATTCTCCGCAGAACCGGCTATGGTAATTATGCGAAAGCTCTGCCAAATGGTGCACAGCGGAGCGCCAACCTCGCTATGCTGGTGGAAAAGGCAATGGATTATGAGAAGACCAGTTACAGAGGCTTATTTAATTTTGTCCGATATATTGAACATTTGCAAAAATATGAAGTTGATTATGGCGAAGTAAATCTTTCTGGCGCAGGAGAAGGTTCCGTGGAAATCATGACGATCCACAAGAGCAAGGGACTCGAGTTTCCGATTGTAATCCTTGCCGGTATGGGAAAACAGTTCAATATGCAGGATCTGAACGCCAGACTTCTGATTCATCCGGATTACGGTCTTGGCGCTGACGCCATTTTGCCAGACCGGCGGATGATTGTGTCAACACTGTATAAGCAGGTGATCCGCCGTAAGCTTCTGGAAGAGACTCTGGGGGAGGAAATCCGAGTACTTTACGTTGCCCTGACGCGTGCCAAGGAGAAACTGATCATGACCGGAACAATAGGAAATCTGGAAAAAAGGCTGCTTTCTTTATACAGATTCCGCGAAAATGAACAGGAACTTCTTCCGGCAGAAACGAGACTGAATGGAAAAACTTACTGGGATTATGTGCTTCCTGCGCTTGCAAGGCACCGCTGCATGGATGAACTTTTTGAGGAGTTTGGATTGCTGCCATCCCATGATAATCTGCTTTATGATGATCCGGCAGAGTTTCAAGTGAAAAGGATCACAGCGAGGACTTTAACGGAGGCTGAAGTGGTGGAACAGGCTGCAGGGCAGATGGAAGACGATATTCTGGATAACTGGGATTGTGAGAAAATCGTGGATCCTGAAATCAGAGCGGAACTGGAAAAGCGCTTTGGATTTGTATATCCTTATGAATATCGTAAGGATATTCCAGTGAAGGTCAGTGTATCGGATCTGAAAAAGAAGAGTTACCATGAAGATACGGATATTGAAGAAGCTGTATATTTCGAACCGGACATTGTTCCGCTGGTTCCAAGATTTATTGAGGAAAAGAAGGAAACGGAAGAGGCGTTCACAGGTTCGGCAAGAGGTACTGCCTACCATCGTGTGATGGAATGTCTTGAGTACAATAAAACGGACAGTGCACAGCTGCTGAAAGAGCAGATTGACGCACTGGTTCAGAGCAAAAAAATGTCTGAGGCAGAAGCAGAATGTATCAGAATTTCAGATATTCAGTCTTTTGTGAATGGGACACTGGGGCAGAGAATGAAAGCCGCCGCATTATCGGGGCTTCTTTTCAGGGAACAGCCTTTTGTCATTTCCAGAAGTGCTGCTGAAATAGATGAGGCATGGGATCCCAAGGAACGTGTGCTTGTGCAGGGAATCATAGACGCTTATTTTCTGGAAGGGGATGAGATCGTGCTGGTTGATTACAAGACGGATCGTGTGCGCAGGGGGGAAGAGCAGAAGCTGGTTGATCTGTATCACACTCAGCTGGAGGATTATGCTCAGGCACTTCATAGAATGACTGGGCGCAGGGTGAAAGAGAAGTATATTTATTCCTTTACGTTGAAAAAAGAGATATTGTTAGGATGATTGCTTGTGTTCGCAGAAGGTGCGTGGATGTGGCGTGCCTGATCTGAGAACTGTGCGAAGAACCCGGAAAATCTAAGAGGACAGGATTTTGCTAAAAGCGAAGACATGAGAGGCCAAACTCGCTCCTTCGGAGCTCAGACAGTGTCCTCTCATGTCTTCAACGCAAAATCCTGTCCTCTAAGATTTTCTCGGAACCTCCGCAAAGCCCTCAGACCAGGCACGCCACATCCACGCACGTCGCAGGCGGAAGGGAAAGCGAAAATTTGACAAACTTACACTCTCCACCCCGCTGGATACTTATTTTTCAATGTCCCATTCACAAGTTTTCCAAACCCAAGGGGATACCCTTCCACACAAAGCAAATGCCATCCTTTAGAATGAGCAGCCTCCTCAGGCTCAATTGTAAGAGTTTCCCCTTTCAGATACCGCTCCAGTCTTGGATCATCTACAGAAAGGGAAATCACAGCTTCAGCTTCATTTTTCCGGAAAGCCAGTGCAAGCGGCTGAGCCGGTTCAAACCGGTTTTTCTTCAGATCTCCCAGATAAAGTCCGTTCCGAATAAACGTAAGTCCTCTGAAATTATAGGAAACAGACGGCAGATAATAAACTTTATCTGCCCGGACCTCCACCCGGTTCCAGTCAAACTCCTGGCCATCTAAAGTTTTCAACCCGATTTCTCTGAAAAATTCTTCCATATACTTCCGGACATCTGCAGCCAGACGACTGGTCTTAGAAGTACCAGCGGAAGGTCCAGCCGTTCCCTCCTTTTGCAAGAGGGCTAGAAAATGCCCCTCCCCCTGCATCTTATGGGGAAAAATGCGCACACATTTTTTCAGTTGTGGATTCCCATCTCCCCATTCAGGATTTCCGGTGGAAAAGCCCTCATAATCCTCCATGGAAATCAGAGACAGTTCCGGCCGTTCCCTGAGAAGCCAGGAAATGATCTGCTCATCCTCACAAGGTGCAAAGGTACAAGTAGAATAAAGCATCTGTCCTCCCGGCTGCAGCATGTCTGCCGCATTCAGACAAAGCTGTTTCTGAATTCTGGAAAGCTCCTCAGACTTCTCAGGAGTCCAGTCTTTGGCAAGAGCTTCCTCCTTACGGAACATCCCCTCTCCGGAACAAGGTGCATCCAGAATGATCTTATGGAAAAATTCCGGAAAATTCTTTACCATTTTTTCAGGCTTTTCATTGGAAACAAAAAGATTGGGAATCCCAAACAGTTCCAGGTTTCGAAGCAGTGCTCTTGCCCTGGTAGTGCTGATATCATTTGCAACCAGAAGTCCTTCACCCTTTAGGGCGGAACCAACTGCAGTTGCTTTTCCTCCAGGAGCTGCACACATATCCAGCACATATTCCCCTGGCTCCACCGGAATACGGGAAGCGGGGGTCATGGCACTTGGTTCCTGAAGATAATAAAGTCCAGCCTGATAAAGAGCACACCGGGATGGCCTTACATCCTCATTGTAAAAATAACCATTCGAAACCCATGGGATTTTTTTCACTTCAAAGGGCACAATCTGTTCAAACTCCTCACAGGAAATCTTTGCCGTGTTTACCCGGAGCCCATAAGTACGCGGCTGTTCATAAGCTGCCAGAAAAGGTTCAAAATCATCCCCAAGCATATCCTTCATCCGATGAAGAAAAGCCTGAGGCAGAGCTGATAATCTATCTGAATCCATAGAAAAATCTCCTTAGTACTGAAATAGAATGATATGAGTGTCAGATTTACTGCGTAAATTTCACGAAAACAGTGAAACACATCTTGCAGAAAGCATTTTTTAAACACATTTTAGTATAGCGGAAGAAAAAGAACAAGTCAAACATAAGCAAAAGCAAAAGAATCCATTGGAATTTCCTGTCTTTTCCACTATAATTAAAAATAGAATGATCATTAGAGCGTGTTTGAAAAATTATTCCTACAAATCATACTCCGGAAACGGTGTAAACAGCAATATACTTATAAAACAAGAGAGTGAGGGTATGAAATGCCAAAAGAAAAAATCAGCCTGAATTCTATTTACATATCAGAACGTTTACAAAAATCCCTGCAGCCTGTTTCCAACAGCGCGCTGACAGCCATAACAGCCCCTATGGGATATGGCAAAACAACCGCCGTAAACTGGTATCTGTCCAGACTGGCGAAAGACACTCAGGCTTTGCTGATCCGGATCAGCATCTACTCCCAAAACCTTTCCATCTTCTGGAAAAGTGTGCAAAATGCATTTTCCTTCGCAGGTCTTAACTTTCTGGAAAACTACGACTGCCCGGAAGATGAAGCCTCCGCTGGATTTTTGACGGAAATTCTATGCTATCAACTGGAAAAATGTGAAAATTGTTATATTTTTATAGATGACTTTCATCTGTTAAAAGATGACCGGGCGGCCACTTTCCTGTGCAGAATGGCAGGGAGGATTCCGGAAAATGTGCATCTGATCGTAGCAAGCCGAAATCATTTTATCAGTGATGACTGGATTGTAAGACTTGGAGGAAGACTTCACAGAATAGAAATAGACGATCTGCGTCTAAACGCTGGGGAGCTGTCAGCCTATATTCGCCGCTGCGGAACTAGCCTGACAGACAGCCAGCTTGAGCAGCTTCTGAAATCCAGCGAAGGATGGTTCGCAGCTGTTTACCTGAATTTGTGTTCTTTTTCAAAATCAGGAGAATTGCCAGGAAAAACATCTGATATTTACCAGATGTTTTCCGCTTCCATGCTGAATCCTTTGCCAGAAGACAGAAAAGAATTTTTTAGTGCCATGGGGCTTGCAGATGAATTCACGGAAGAGATGGCAGAATTTATTACAAAAAGAGAAGACGTACACCAGATCCTGAAAACGCTCACCAGGCAGAATGCTTTTGTCACCTGCCTGAATGACGGGCAGACTTACCGCTTTCACCATATGATGAAAGAGTGCGCGTTTCGTGCGTTCAGAACACTGGATGATTCCAGACAGGCTTTCTATTATGAAAGATATGGTGCATGGTATGAAAAATATGGTGCCTATATCCATGCCTTGTCAGCATACCGGCGAAATCAGAATTTTGCAGCTATTCTCCGGGTGGTGCAAAAAGATGCCGGAATCTTACTTGCTTCTCTAAAACCGGAAGAGGTTCTGGAAGTTTTGAACAGATGTCCGGTTTCCGTTTTAAAAGAATATCCGCTTGCAATTCTGGTTCTTATGAGATGCATGTTTAACTGGAAAAATATTCCCAAAATGCTGGAACTGAAAGAACTTCTTCTGGCATCCATCAGAGAACATCCAAAGCTGTCTGAGGAAGAGAGAGGAAATCTTCTGGGCGAATGCGACCTGATCCAGAGCTTTCTTATGTACAATGATATTTCGAGAATGAGTCAGTTTCACCGCAGTGCCAGCGAGAAGATGACAAGACCTGCCATCAGTATCCGAAGTGACGGAGGCTGGACGTTTGGCTCCCCATCTGTACTTATGATGTTTCACAGGAAAAGCGGAGATCTTGACAAAGAGCTGGAAGAGATGAACCAGTGTATGCCTCATTATTACAAGATCACAAACGGACACGGACAGGGTGCAGAAACGATTATGAGCGCAGAGGCTCACTTTATGCGCGGAAATTTTGTTGATGCCCACATAGCATTGGAAAAGGCTTATACCCAGATTCAGGGAAACGGGCAGGAGAGCATTGCACTTTGCTGCGATTTTCTGGCACAAAGGCTGTCTATCTGCATGGACATAAAAATGAGAAATACATTTGAAGAACGTCGAAAAGAACTGCTGCAGGGGCATAATACCACCTGGGTCAATATTTTTGACAGCACCTGCGCCTATTACTATGCAGTCACCGGACAAACGGAGCGGATTCCGGCTCTCTTTGGAGCGCATATGCTTTCTACGGTGAATTTTCTGGCACCTGGGAGACCGATGATGGAAATGATCGAGAATCAGGTTTATCTTGCCCAGGGAGAATATTCGAAGGTGATCGGAAGAAGCGAATCCATTCTTGCCATGTGTCAGGCTCTTCACTACGATCTGGTGGCGCTTCATGTGCAGATCCAGCTTCTTGCGGCCAACTGGAAGCTGGGAAAAACAGAACAGGCGCTTGAACTTTTGAGAGGATCACTTTCCCAGGCTTTTCCAGATGGAATCCTTATGCCATTTGTGGAGAATTATCCATACATAGAGGAGCTTTTGAAGGGAAGCTTTTTCGGAATCAATGAAAATTTTCTTTTCAGGATCACCAGAATGGGGAAAGAATGGGAAATGCGGTGCGATCAGTTAAAAAAAGAGGAGGCGTATCCGCCGGTCTTTAAAGTACTGTCAGATCGTGAGCTGGAGATTACGGAGCTTATGGCGAAGCATATGAGCAACAAAGAAATCGCCCAGAGTCTGTTTTTATCCGAGGGAACTGTGAAGCAGTACATCAATCAGATTTATTCCAAATTACAGATTCCCGGGGATGTCCGGGTGAAGCGCAAGTATCTTTTGGAGATGATGGAAGGGAAAAGCTAACTGGAAGTTAATACTATTTTTGTCAGAGAAAACGTATAGTAAAGGTACAACATATTTCGACAGGAGGAAAATGGTATGAAGAGAAAAATAGTTACAGCGGTCATCGCGTTTATTTTATGTGCAGCAGTTGTTCCCACAGCTGGTATTTACAGCGTAATGGCAGAAAACGAGGATACGCTTCAGGTAGAGGACGGAGCTGACTATGCAGCACTTTCCGGTGTATGGAAAAATGAAGATGCACAGGCTGATGAAACTCTTACCTTAAGTGCAGACGGATTGTTTGTATATCACACCGGAGAAGGCGATGATGTTCAGGGATATCTGGAATATGTGGATGAATACAACGACGGAAATGGCAGATATGACATGTACAATCGCATGGGCATGTGGCTGGAGGGATTTTATCTGGACTCCGCGGATACTCTTCATATGGGAAATGACGGAGCTGCGGTTTTTACCAGAGCAGAGGAAGATCAGGCAGAAGAGAATTCGGAAGGTCAGACTGAAAACGAAGACAGCGTGGAAAAGAAAAGCTATGTCCTCATGTCAAATAAACGCTATACAGGACTGCGCCCTCTTTATAACAATTCCAGTTGGGAAGGAGGGTATTTCTATTCCGATATGACAGAGGACTGTATGACGGTGATCGTCAACTGCAGTGCTTTAAATGACAATGAATTCACCGGTACCCCGGAGGAATATATGGAACAGTTTGCAGGCTTTGTAAGTGAATCGGAAATAAAGGATTTCACAGCAGTACAGAACCAGGAATATACAGAGAAATTCACTTATCCGGCATATGAACTGGAATTTACCACCGGAGCAAATGAAGATACCTGCAAATGGAAAATGCTGTATTTCCAGACGGATACCAATACCTTTGCTTATGCTTACAGAGTTTCAGCGGATTTTGCTGAGGAGATGGAGGCGGAATACCGGGATGCCATTTCTTCTCTGGAGCTGACGGAGATTGAGGGCGTTGAAAATACAGAAACCACTTTCACTCAAGGGGAAGATTATGATCCAAGTGCCGAAGGAGAGAGCCTGGAAATGTTTATCTCTTATTTTGACAGCTGGTACCAGTATGGAGATTTAAATGCCATGAATATCCGGCTTTATGGAGAAGGAACCTGGGAAATCTACAACAGCCTGAATAGTGATAAAACAGGGGGATATTTTTTTGACAGCGGTACTTTTACCACACTTGGCACAACTGCCCTGAAATTGGTCAATGACAGCGGAATCTATGTGGCAGATGTTACTTTGGATGGAGATGGCGATCTGATGCTCAGTCCTGTGATTTCCGGATATGGAAATATTTATGCAGGTGCAGCTTTTTTACGAGAGTCCGATTCTATCGCCTACGAAGCCCAGACAGCTGACGATGGTGAAGGATACGGAGACTACATTCCTGATGAAGATTATGTAGAGGAAAGTGATCCGGGAGATACTTATTACTGGTATGATGGGGAAGGAAATGTAATGTACTTTGATGGTTCCGACAGCTATTATATAGGACCGGATGACGTGTTCTATATTGATGAGGCAGGAAGGCTGATGGAATACTGATAAGCAGGTAAAACTAGTACATCGTTTCGTAAATAACTATACCAATCGCGTAGGATGGGGATTCGAGTGTGCAGATTGCAGAAAGCCTTTTTCAAACACGCTCTGGGACGTGGACAAAAAGAATTTCCTGAAAAATATATGACAAATTTTGCAAGCCGAATACCTATGTGTATTTCGGCTTGCTTATTATTTACTGTTTTAAGATCATAGGGGATTTCATAAGCTTTCATTTTGTGATAAACTATGTGATAAAGCTAAACAAGCTTCGTGTTTTGAGCAGCGGAGATTTCATTTTGACAAAGATATGGGCAGGAGCTATCAAGGATGCAGATATGGAAAGATATCTTGAGATAAGGATCACAGAGTCTGGAAAAGTAGGAGAGGTTTTGCGGGCTGAGGCAGGGCTTACAAAGAGGCAGATCAGTCAGGCAAAGTTCAGGCCGGGAGGTATCCTTAAAAATGGAAAACAGTGCCGTGTAACGGAAATAGCAGTGCCTGGTGATCGGCTTCAGGTATGTCTGGAAGCGAAAGGGATTGATTCAAAGCAACTGGTGTGTCCAGATACAAGTAGTTTCATAGAACGAGGAAAAAAACAATTATTGGATTTCGAAAGACAAGAGCTGGAAGAAGGATTAAAACCCCAGAAACTTCAGATCCTTTATGAAGACCAGGATTTACTTGTAGTAAACAAGCCGGCTGGTATGGTGACGCACCCATCCGGAAGCCATTATCAGGACAGCATTTCTAACCTGCTTGCAGCCTATTTTCGTGAAAAAAATGAGACAACACGCATTCGGTCCATTGGACGTCTGGATAAAGAGACCTCCGGGATTTTACTTTTTGCCAGAAACCAGGTGGCGGCAGCCAGATTGCAGAAGCAGAGGGAAGAAGGAAAGCTGCAGAAGAAATATCTGGCGCTTGCAGAAGGAGATTTATCAGAAGCAAATGATTCTGTATTCTGGAAAGAAATTGCTATACCACTTGCCCCGGATCCGGAAAATCCCATGAAAATGACAATTTCTCCAGATGGACTGTTGCCAGGAAGCAGGAATGCAGTTACGTATTATAAGAACATAAAAAGTTTCGGCAATGTGACTCTTGTTGAGCTTCAGCTGGAAACCGGACGAACCCATCAGATCCGAGTGCACATGGCTTATCTTGGGTGTCCGGTTTTGGGGGATGAACTGTACGGAAGAAAAAGTGAACTGATTTCCCGTCAGGCACTGCACTGCAGGCATATTGCATTTCCTCAACCGGTGAGCAGGGAAGAAATCAGGGTGGATTGTCCGCTTTTGCCGGATATGCAAGAACTTTGTATAAAAATGGGGCTAAACCTCGATATAAACGAATAAATATACATAAGTTATCCAATACTTTATTTCTGTAAAGCATTGAATATCTTTTGGAATAATGGAATAGAAAACAAAGACAAATAAAAAACAATGCGGATAAATAAGCGGATAAGAGGAATAACGATCGTCAAAAGTTGGTATAAAATATCCACGATTTGTTATAATTTATGCAAAACGAACAAAAAAGAGCTGCAATGAATATTTTTTCAAAAAACCTCTTGAAATTGCAAAAATATTCAGTATAATAAAGAACATCGATCAAAACCGCAAAGGATAAGCGGTAAGCTTTTGGAATTAATATATCGAGCGATAGAAAAGAGAGAGTATTTTAAGGAGGAAAACAAAATGAAAAAATTATTTGCACAGATTGTGAAA
>ENA-OPWR01001455-OPWR01001455.1-human-gut-metagenome-genome-assembly--contig:-NODE-1455-length-18092-cov-2.237401_pt1 | contig 18092 bp, 26 predicted proteins | sample MGYA00241507_ERZ502006 | MGnify/ENA primary metagenome ERZ502006 (study PRJEB25962, sample SAMEA2043041) | human gut metagenome | biome: human gut; feature: human-associated habitat; material: faeces...
GTTCCCTGTCCGAATAGCGGTTGATCTTAATGACCGCGCCGTCAATATCATAACCAAGGTTTCCACGGTTTTCTCCGATCGCCGTGATCGCATCCCAGACTTCGTCTGCCGTTTTACATACTTTGTAATCTTCGATGATCGGGATGCCCTGTGCTTTCAAATATTCATAACATTCAGTATGTGTTTGAAACGTTCGCCCAGTAGATTGCTGCAGATTAAAAATAAACATGGATAGTTTTCTTTCTTTTGTAATGGAAGAATCAATCTGACGCAATGTACCTGCAGCACAATTCCTTGGATTGGCAAAAATCTTCTTACCAAGCAGTTCCTGACGTTCATTAACTCTGTCAAAGTCTTCATTTTTCATATAAACCTCTCCACGAATTTCCAGGTATTCCGGTGCATCGGACAGATGTTGTTTTACATCCGAAATAACTTTCGCATTTACAGTCACATCTTCGCCAAATTCAATGCCATCGCCTCTGGTTTCAGCCAATACCAATTTGCCATTGGTGTAACGCAATGTCATGGACAGTCCGTCAATCTTATATTCGACCACAAATTCAGGATCATCAAGCTGCTCTTTCATCTGCTCTACAAAATCAACGACCTCTTCCTTTGAGAAAACATCCTGAAGACTGAGCATCGGCACGTTGTGATGCACTAAGACTCCGGCGGTCCGCTTTGCTGTGCCGCCGACATGCTGTGTCGGAGAATCTTTTGTTATCCAATCAGGATGTTCTTTTTCCATTGCTTTTAGATGTATCATCAACTGATCATATTCATAATCTGTAATTTCTGGATTATCGTGGTTATAATACAGATCATTGTGATGTAAGATGGTTTTTACAAGTTCTAAATATTTTTCTTTCATTTTTTTAATTTAGACGCTCTAATATTTAGAGCGTCTTTCTCCTTTCCCTTTATGCATATCCTCGTGTTTTTCCATATTCCGAAACAAATGGTTCTTGATCATAACAATTTGCATATTGAAATATAGTTCCCTCCAATGGTTTTTCTGCCATTATATAAAAAATTCCTATTGTAAACCCGTTCTTTTTGGCAATATCCACGCAGTCTGCAAACGTCACAGATTCACCATGTTTTTCTGAAACGTATTTTGTAACAATAAATCCTTTTTTTTCAATATATGTACACATATGATCATCAAGTGCAATTTGATCATTCGCAAATATACGAATAATGTCACCATATATTTCATCCGTAAGATGTAATTTTTCCATAAAATCACCTAGCCTGGTTAAATTTCCTTTCCTAATTATACCTATTGTTGAGTTATCAATCTGATTTAGTATGACACAATTTCATACTAAATTAGATGCTGCGGTTGTGAGCCATTCTACTCTGCACTCCCATAAGACAGTGTCAATTTCATCTATAGATCCATGAAGCAAACCTTTTTTTAATTCTTTTCCATGTGCAGCCAGAATACTTTCTAATGTCTCTTTTAAATCAAGATTATAATTCGAGGCTTCCGTAATGTATTCAAATGCGTATACGTTCAGAAACCGTAGAGCTTCATCTAATTTTTTTGCAAAAGAAAGCTTATATTTGCCAGATGATAATTCTGACAAAGCGTTTTGATTTTTGCAAAAATTGTAATTCTTTTTTATTATTTCAAGAACCGGCTGTAATTTTTCTCTGCTTTCCAGTTCTCCATTTTCTGTGTACTGCATAAATTACTCCTTTCCTATGAAGATAGAGCGGATTGACGCATTTCCTCTCTGTCATATATCTTACATATTATCTGCTCATTCATCGGAAGAAACGGTTCTCCATGGAATGACAGACATGAGTAAAGCTTGCCTTCATGCTGTTTCCAAAATAATCCGACTTCATCCTTATAAACAATCCGGTCGTTTTTATCTCTGCCAATATTACGCAGGACCTTTTCCTTTGGAGATTCCTGCTTCTTCCTTCTTAAAATATTTTCTGCTTCTTGTTTACTTGAATTTTCAAGTTTTTTCACATCATACTGCGGATCTAAATCCAAAATCCGCCTGCAAATCAATTTTTTGTAATCCATAAGGACCTCCTATATGTAATCGCTGAATCAGCGTTATTTAGATTAAAATCTATGTGAAAACCTAAAAAGGCATAAAAAAAAGGATCAGCAACTGATCCTATAATAGAAAAGCCCATACACAATAGTGCATAGGCTTAATGACTTTTTTATTTAGATTTTTAATACATGTATTATAACATGTATTGTTTTATTATTCAACATAAAAATTTTTTGTTTACCAAACTCTAAATAGTCATTAAAATTTATATTCTACATCGTCAATTATTACAGTATCAGATTTCATTTCAACGATTTCATAATCATTAAATTCAAACCCATCTGTAGATGCTAATTTATCTCGCATTGCATTTGCTTTTTCTTCATTTGTTGCAATGCCAACAACCATAGGTTCAATATCATCATTTGATAACCAAATTAAATATACTTTATTCATATAAATGTCCTTTCTTCTGTTGAAATTTCCGATTCATAGGTTTATCTTATCCTTGCATAAGTTGTAAATAATACCTCGCAATTCTTCGATCTCTGTTTCTGAGAGATATTCGTTTCTATCGGATTCTGGAATGTCATAGATGCTGCAAGTATCATCATCTTCAAACCAAATTTCAAAGATATGATGCCACATTCCATTATCACAATTATATTCGCAATGGATAAAATACGGATTGTCATCTTTATCGGTCAACTCTCCATCACCAATATCCAATGCAAAGGAAGTATCATCATTCCAATATGAATGACACTTGAATTTTCTTCCATTGCCCCAATCTATTTCATCAAGGACGGTTTCGGTTTTTACATATTTCATTTCAATCATTCCTTTCCTAGTAAATCATCGTTTCATGCTATTTGTTTATTCGACTGTTATGTATATTCCGTCTCTTTTATCCCATGCAAAAATTTGAATATTTAATAACGCTTTCGGTAATTCAGATATGTCACCATTAAATAAGTCTTTATCTTTCGTGGTAGAAACAATGATTGACGTTGCATGGCTTTCTTTTCGATTACTTAATAATTCTTTTAGTGTTGGTGCTTCTTCCATAAATATCAATCCCTCACATTCATCTTTGTATTTCTTTATCCATGATTTGTTCTTCTGCTTTTAATTCATCGACAATATTTTCTCCGTCAATAAATATTTCCATTGGTTCACCAGTTGCGTCTGTTCTTCCAAACACCTGCCTTCTAATTTCCTTTGGAATTACTATTCTACCTAAATCATCAATTCTCCGAATTAATCCTGTTATTCTCATATAATCACTCCTTATTCTCTTCCTTTCAAATCATCGTTTCATCCTATCATTTTCAATAAAACATTCGTATCATTCCACTCATATGCAACACCATCACAATTTTTCTTCTTTATAATACGAAGTTCCGTTAAATGCTCAATTGCTTTAAATAATTCCTTTGGATTTTGCTTATATAACGTATCCTCATTAGGTGTAATAAAACCTATTCCATTATCAGTATTTTCTTTCAAGCAATTCATAACCAAAATTTCCATTGACGTAAATAATTCTTGTTTTCTTTCTTCTGAAAAATCAGACATTGATTTATTACATTCTGTATTATATATTCCATTCATAATATTTCCTCCAATCTCTGTTGAAACTCTTGTTTGATCTACACTTGTTTTGCGTTTGCATTCATACAAAGTGCAAATAATCCGGCTTCCTTTTTCAATGCAATATAAAAGGAAGTCCTAATTAAAAGGCTTCCTTAGTATATTCTCTATTTATTTTGTATTTATTTGTATTTATTTGTACTCAATATACTCATCATCTGTTTCCTTAAATTCATTGATGAGTTTAAGAAGTTCTTCTTCTGTTACTGTTTCAAAATCTCCACAACTATAGCCGGAATCATAACAACAGTCATCACCCTCATAATGTTCATTGAAACTGCCGCATACAGGGCAATATTCAAAGTCTGCTGTAGTTCCATAAGAAACTTCCCAGTTTCCATCATCAAGCCTGTTATAGTCTTTCCAGAAACCATAACAACCACCATTACTTGATTTTTCTGCTTCATAACTTGTATAGTCACAGAATCTTACTCTCTTAATTCCATTTAAATTTTTTTTCATGATATTCTTTCTCCAATTTTTTTATTTATTATAACATACTTTACTCTGATGTTGCTACAATATTTGTGTTGAGAACCACGTCACCGTCTGCATCGAATCCTACTTTACAGATGCTGTGCTACATGATACCTGCCTTTTCAAAATTATCCTTGGCAGTCAAATAGTCAAAGATAATTTTGATGTCTCGAACATCCATATCCTGAAGCATTACAAATGATTCAAAAACGGCATCATTAGATATCATTGCTTTAATTAAGCCTATTTCATTAGCAGTCAGATATCTGATATCTAAAGAGAAATTTCCTGTATTTCTCATATAAGTAGCTATTTCTACAATTTTTTTTGGTGTCTTTTTCATTAGTTTTTCCTCCGTTCAATATGCTTTTTCATAATTTTAATTGAATTTTATTTTTCACTGTAAAAGATACCGTTCACCTCACAGTAGTCTTTTACCATTTCCCAGTCCTCCGGGAGAAACGAAACAACTATTCTGTTGTTTGCCTTTTCTGAATTTTCCGAAAGATCCGGATTGGTATTACCTGCCATAACATTGGTAACTGCACTTGATGTAGACTCAGCAGTTACTTTGTTTTGGATCACTGTCTTGTCTTCGACTATTTTGCATTCAGCTTCGCTTCTGGCAATCGGTTTTACTGCAGCTTTCTTGTTTTCAGCTTCAATTTTAGCAGCCATTTCTTTCATACGGGCTTCCTCACGCGCTTTTGCTTCAGCCTCAGTTTTTTTTCTTTCAGCTTCGATTTTGGCAGCCGCTTCAGCTTCTACTCTTTTTCTTTCAGCTTCAATGCGGGCTTCCTCGCGCGCCTTTGCTTCTGCTCTTGCAGCCATTTCGCTTGTAATGTAAGCCATGGCTTTTACAGCGTCCAAATTTTCATTGAACATTTCAAGTGCTTTTTTTCGGATATCATCATCGGCTTGTATCATCTGCAATGTACTAAGCCCCTGCACATATGATTCGCAAGACTTTTTAATGCTTTCTTTGATGGACTTCATAGAAGAAGCCGTATTCTCCCATGTTGTATCATAGATCAAGCCATAGAGAGCATCTGCAAATTCTTCTACTCCACATTCCAGTGCAATAGAATCATATTCCTTGCGGATTTTTGCGCGTTTTTCTGCCTTACGCTCTGCATCAAGAGTCAAATAACGACCGTTAAGATCGTCATATGTTTCTTCTGCCATCTTTATTGTTTCATTTGCGGTCTTTTCAAAATCCGCAAACGGTTTCATTAATTCTTTTTTTACGGATGTCTTTGCCTTTGTCGTGGCATCTTTAAATTTGTTAACTGCAGCTTTTGCATCACGAATCATTGCCATTTGTTCTTCTCTCGTCCCGACATATTCTGTGGAAAGCAATTCTGATTTCTTAGCAGCCATTGCTGATTTTACCTCCACGATGTTGCTCACTACTTTTCCGTCTTTTACCGATACAGAAAATTTGGCTAAAGTACTTGAAAGATCGATAGATGTTGCATTTGTTGTTACTGCTGTAATTGTTGTATTCGTTGTATTCATAATTTTTTTCTCCTATTTTTCATAATTTTTTTGATGCATATTCATGGGTTTAAGCTACAATAGATATTTTTTTTGTTTCTGCGTCGAACAAATAAATATGATCCGATAGCCTGTCTTCTTCAGCAACCTGCGTGCTATTTACCATTGACACCATTTTGGAAAGTTCCTTTACATCTCCGCATTTCGTACTTATAGCAATCCATGCATGTATTGATGATGGCATCAGGTATAACTTAGAGTTCATCTGATGCGACAACTTTTCTAATTTTTCTATTGTTTCATCTAAAAAAATAGATGCTGCACCATATAAACTCTTGCTGTTTGTAATGACATACATAGGAAACTCTGAATTTTCTGGTATTTCCCCTGGTACCATTTCCTGTAATATGTCAAACATTGACTGAATCGACGATGGAAATAATTTTTTAGTTCCCTCCTGTGCATATGTATAGAGTTCTTCTGCAGTAATCCCCCACCGTTTAAGATGCTCATTTTTCACAAGTACAGTTGCAGTAGTATCAAGTACTACCTTATAAATTAAAGCCAAATCCAGCTTTATCTGGTGTGGCACTTCATTAAGAAGTTCCTGATTTTTCGCTGCATTGACTGCAACCATAATGATTCTTTCCTTTACAAAATTAATATCACAGAAATCTTCTACGACAGTTGAAAATTTGTCTGGCACAGGTTTCAACACCAGTGTTACTATTTCTGATATAATATCATTCAACTCCAGCCCATTCTGATATTCCATGAAATACCCATCAAGGTAAATTGAAGGTGCAACATTGGAGTGTTTCGCTTTAATGGTAATTGCGTGTAAATCCACTCCATTATTTTTTCTTACTGTCTGAAAGGTTATTTCCATCTCCGGTAATACCCTTAAAAATTCTTTTTTAATTTTTTCCTGAAATTCAATAAAATTAAGCATAATAATGCCCTCTCTTTCTTTTATAATTTTTTATTTTCATTTTTCATATATGGAATCACGTTGCAGAACTGCAGCGTGTTATTTAGATTAAAAAATAGAACAATCTATGATAAAACCCAAAATAGGGTATAAAAAAAGACCGCAAACGCGATCTGGTTAAAAAGCCACTTACAAAATATAAGGCTTCGATTTGTTTTTTGAAATTTTATTTATGAATAAATAATAACATATTATTACAGAGATTTCAACATATTTTTGAAAAAAATATCCGTTGCACAATAGAAAACAGTAAAGAGCATTTTCAAACACAACAATAACCTGTGTCTGAAAAATGCTCCTTCTTTATATTAACGTGCTATTTTTATAAAATTTACACACTCACAATATTTTGCGTGTTATAATTTAATGCATCTAACACGTATTTTTTTATAAATTTACCGATTGCCTGCGTCACTCCATTCCCAATCTGTTGTTGCTTACTGTTCAAAGTTTTTCCAAGAATTTTGAATTTCTTATCCAGTCCCATCAATGCTGCAGCCTCGGACACGTTAAGTATCCTGTTTCCCTCCGGTGGCATCATACATATTTTTCTCCAATTTACAATAGTTGGAGCAACTTCGTTCCATGATAAGCGTCTGAAACGATCACTGTGTGTGTCAGCACCAAAAGGATGGATTTCCGGAGGAATATCTTTCCAGTTTCCACCAGGTTTCACATAGGACATAGCAGCTTCTGTTTCCTTCCTTGGAGCAGATACGTCAGCATAATTAAACCATGTAGCATCTACATCTTTCAATGCATCATGTACTGTCTTAACGGTTGCAAACTTTGCATCTGGAAGTTCTATTTTTCCAATCCTTGAGCCAATGACAATCGCACGCTTCCTTGACGTATAACCACCAACACTGCAGTCTGTAACAGTATTGCATGTGATCTCATACTCAGACAGATTTTCCAATACTTTGTTAATGTATAAACCATGTTCCTTTGTATAAAATTGCGGAACATTTTCAATAACAAATACCTTTGGTTTCTTGTCTTTTACAATGCGGATATAGTCATCAATCAGCAAACGTTTCTTTGCTGCAGTCTCTTTGTCGATGTCCCTGCGATTTGCATTTGAATATCCCTGGCAGCACGGACCACCGATTATAAGATCTGTATTTGGTATCGTTTCAGAATCTACTGTCCGGATGTCCTGACATACAATATGATCTCCAATATTTTCTCTGTATGTATCACATGCATCCGGATCAAAGTCTACCGCATATACGAATTTGAACTGCGGATCCATAAAACTGTAATCTAAAAGCCCGGCTCCGGAAAATAATGACGCAACATTATATACCGCTTTAATCTCATTCTTCTTTTGCTTAATGCTCTTTTTATAATAGGAAGGAACTGTTCTACACAGGCTTTCAAAATATTCGTCGTTAGCAAGAGTCGGTCTTCCAAAATCCCATTCTGCTCCGGCAGCTTTGCAAATGACAATTTCTCCTGTTTTGCGTCCAACCAGTTCTTCAATGCTGACAATATGATTCCTTTGAATGATATGTCGTTGCTTTTTGAATGTATGGACAACAATTTTATTTTCAAGAACCTCAACCTGCATATAATCTGCAGCCTGACATAACTCCCGAACTTCTTTAGAGCGTATGTCGTACAGTGGTTTATATGTTTTTCCACATTTTTTTCTGCTGACGGTTCCTTTTCCATTCTTATCCGGAGAAATAATAATATCCCGTGAAGTTGTATTAATGTAATAGTTAAAATGCGAACCTATTTCAACCGTATCTTTTTCAAGTGAAAAAGTAAGTCCACGCAATGATTTCTTCAATGTTTTCATATGTTTCTCCATTCTATGCAAAAGGAGCTGTACGCTAATGCGACAACTCCCTCTCATTACAAATTATTTTTGATATTTTCGTGAATCATAATCATCCAGTTATGCTCATCATCTTTTGACATTTCAGGATCCAGTCCATAAAGACTTTCTCTGTATCCATTACTTGATACAATTCGAAGTATAACAGATGGTTGACCGTGCTTGATATCTTTGACTGGAATAAATTCGATTTCCTTTACGATATTGCCTTCATTTGAAAATATTTCAATGCAATATCCACAAAGGATATCATCCAATCTTACATACCCTTCCTGGTTCTTAAAATATCCATCTGTATCAAATACAGTCCATCTGGCATTTGAAAGCATATTACAGATGGATTTTACGGTAAACAATAAAGTATCCCGCGTATATGTTATTAGATTTTCATTTAATTTTTCTGACATTTGCATGCCTCACTTTCTGTTACTTCTTTATACTCATTCAGCACATAGTATGTTTTTTCTTTTGTTGCGTTATTGAGCACACATACTTTTTCACAGGTGCCCTGAAACATGCCTTTTACACGTTCCATGATTTTTGTTTTATCATGGATCTCATAACCACAACGGTTCTTGCAACGTTTGCCATTTGAATCCAGAGGAATCAAATCATACCCGGACCATGTGAAATCGTCCAGATTTTTTTCAACGAATCTGTTTAAAATAATTACAAAATCCGCTTCAAGGGCAGCCATTTGGTGCATTGCTTCGTCCGTTTCGAGCAGTGTTTTGAATGTTCCAAGTGAAATCACTTTACTTTCTCCGTCAAAGCAACCTGTAATCGCCACATCCAGGTATATTCCTTCGTTTCTTCCCCAATCCAATTTGAATAAAGAATCAAATTCATATGAATTAATCACATTTTCATTCAGACTGTCAGATAAGGCATAATCCAATATATCTGGCAACTTGTTTGATTCTTTAAGAATTCTTACGATTTCATTGAACAATTCTTTATTTGTAAATGGTTTCTTTCTCATATTATTCCAATCTACGCCCCAGCGGGCGTATCCTGTTGACCATTACAGGTACAGGGCAGCCCGTAGGCAAGATTTATAGATTAATCCTATTAACTGTGATATTCTACTTTTACAAGCCACTGCACAGTCGATTTGGCTTTACTTTTTTTCTCTAAAAGCCGTTCTTCTTTACCGATATCCAAGGCTAATTTATAGATTTTATCTTCTACAGACTTTATGGACGCTAATTTTGATTCAGGTCTAAGATCCGCTTTACATAAAGGACAATAATTGGATTTCATGTAACGTAAACTCAGTTTTGAACCACATTTTTTGCATCCAACATACTGTGACTTTGCATTCGCAAAATGGAATCCGTTTAACTCATCTAAACGTGCCTTGGCTTTTTCAAGCCTGTTTTTCATATCCGTCATCTTTTTTGAAGATAACTCTGGATATGTTCGATATTTTACGGCAAGCTGATCATACCATCCACTATCATGTTGAGTGATAAATTCCTCTGCTTCTTCATAATTGTCGCAGATATGATCATACCATTGGATATCTTTATCTAATCCGCTTGCACCCTCTTTTTTCCCGGCACATGCAGCGGCATTATCCCATTCTTGCTGAACAGATTTTTTATTAACGTTTTCTGGATATGTCACCTTATGAATGTTATGCATATTATTCCAATCTACGCCCCAGTGGGCGTATCCTGTTGACCACTGTCGGTTCAGGGCAGCCCGTAGGCGTATTGAAGTAAATTTTTTTAAAAATCCATGATTTTCCTGTTTTCATATCTGCTCATATCTTCACCTTTTGCTTTTCCTATGTACTTGCAATCGACTCCATACGAACATCCGTGAATCAAGGAATCACACTTATCAGCCTCTTTTGTTCCGTAATATTTACACCTGGAGCAGAAGCTTTTGATATTTTCATCTATCTCCTTGTTAAAATCAAGAAGTGATTTCATAAAATTCTCGTATTCCAAAGCATCTTTTTCGGATAGCTCTTTATTTGCCACGGATGGATCTTCCAGTGTGACAATTCCTAATTTTTTTCTTATTTCTGCTCTTGTTGCCATATAACTACCTCCAAATTAGAACTATGACGGATTTCCAATAATCCGCCGTACTTCCTCCTCAGCAAATGCTTTAAATAATTTGAGCATATAGCCGCCTGGTATATCTCTCCAGTTCTGATTACGGCCAATATACATCCGATATTGCCTAAGTACCATATCATACTCAACAACAATATCTTGGTTCTCATTATGCAGTGATCCGGACCCATCTTCGCACTGCATCCACATGTAATGTGGAATCGTCTCTGCAGGAATATTTTCATTTTCGTATATCATATACATTTCTCCTTCATTTCTATTTATGTACGGGAGCACATTTGTATTGCAGTTAATACATCGTGATCCCGCACATATTACATATTATTTCATGCTTAAATAGCACATAATTCCACAATCCGGAAATATTTCAATATTCATATCTCCACGATCAGGATCAAGTTCATCCAAATATACCGGACCATTTTTGTCTTTTAGCATGGAATGCCCGACTAACCTTTCCAACTTCGCCCGACTTTCGAATACCTCTGGGAAATCTTTTCGAATCCGGTTCCAATATCCCATACCGCCCTTGATACATCCAATGCAGTTGTTATTTGGATATCCAAGGTCATACATCAAAGGTCGGGCAAAATCAAAAGTCCGCTCGAACAATCCATGTACCTCTTCTTTCGAAAGGTTCTTTGCAATGAGTGGAAATTCGTGGTTGGCTTGCGGATTCGCTTCAACCGTTCTTTCGGCTCTTCCTTTTTCAGCAAGATCAAATCCCCAAACATAGGTTAATTCATAATCCGTATGCTGCGCTTCCCACTCTTTTCGCACTCTTTTTTTCAGCCAGTTTGTACAAGGCGCGAATCCATTTACCGGATTTCTAAACCCACCAAATGTTCTTACGCAATCCTCTACGCATCTATACTGACTCGATTTCAGTACCTGAATTTTCTTTCCGATTGCTTTCTCACAATCTTTAATAAATCTGATACTGTCCTCTTGTTGGTCTGCTATATCAATGTAGATCCATTCATCTACATCTCCAGCTAAATATCCAGCCATAAAACTGCTGATACCTGCACTTACCCAACATATTTTTAATTTTTTCATGACAACCACTTAACAGAAATAATCCTGTGTCCGTGGATAAAGGAATCTGGCTTACCACTCTGATTTCTTGCAGTCTCGTCGAATAATTACAAACCCACTACTCAATCAAACGCATTGTTCATCCTTTTTGTTCTCGCTATTAATCACACCGTTAGCGGTCAACCTTGGTCTACCAAGGCTTCTGTCATTACTCCTTTCTTTGAACTAAATCAGTTTTTTTATTAACCATCTTCGGATTTAATATTGATTCCAAAGCATTAACAAACGGTAACACTTCATTGCTGCTTAAAATTCTTGAGAATCCAAAATCAACCATATGTACTTCCTCGTCATAGCCGATGAAATTCATTAAATGATCTGGCAGCAAATTTTTTAATTTGTCAAGATTTTCAGAAAATACATCCTTCGTACATTCTGCCGATATTTCGAACTCATCTCCGAAATAATCCATAATCTCAATTCCATAAAAGTTCTCGTCACAATCCGGACATACAAACGCATATGCCGGAATATCCGTTGTCAATAGCTGTTTGCCACATTTAGGGCAAACAGCATTCGTCTGATACGTTTTCATGCATCCACACTTTCTACGATCCATACATAATCGCCATCCCTGAGTAAATCACTAAAATTACTTATTTCATCTTCAGAAATAAGTAAGATATCGTGATCATTTTCACTCGCTACTCCGTTTCTTTCATAACATTTCACAAACGAAAGGAATCTTTGATATGCATTATCATATTTCCTATCATCTGTATTAATAAGGTTTCCAGTACTATCCTTTTCCCAGACATACCGCAAATTGTCATACCCGTTACAATGAGTAATTGCTTCATAAACATTGCCGTTTACGATCAATTCACTTCTATCCAGCATACATTCATTTATATCATCAGCTATCTGAATAGAATACTGTTCTGCTTCTTCCATCCAACCGATAAAATAAAAATTACCATTTTTGATGCGGATGGCAACCACTTTATCCATATCTGGTTTCATTTCAATAAATTTTTTGTCACTTAATCTCTTCATAATTTATCCTTTCGAATTTGGATTATTCCATAGATATTTCCAACATTTGATCGATTAAATCGTCAATATTAGTCCAATAATCTAAATTGCAGTCATAATCGCCATCTAATACATAACGTTCGGCAACTGCATATTTGATTGAGCCGTTCGGATCAACGATACCTCTTTCTTTCATCCTGTCCGCAGCATCATTTGCAACATATCTGCACTTGACTTGACGGTATATCTCGTCTTCTTTTTGCGCGAACACATTTACAATTTTAATCATGATGTCTTCAGCATTTCCACTCTCGCTTTCGCCGCCTCCGGATAAACAATACTGTCCACCAGGTGCTTTTGACAGTGTATACACTGTTTTTCCAACAGTGAACTGTTTTATACTTTCCTGTATAGAGTTATTTCCCAAAACAGTTATTTCCCTTTTAAAAAAACTCGCCATCCCTTCTGACTCTGCCTGGATTGCAGCCTCTTCAGTTTCTTCATCTGTTGCATTAATTGGGACGGTTACATTAACTCGTCCATATTCCTTTGCAACGATATTTACTTCTTTATTTTTTTTTAATTTGTCCATGTTCTCTTTCCTTTCTATTAATTCGGATTATCGTAGGAATAACCCTTTCTTTTGACGTACTGATCAAGTTTTTCAAGCATGTCATGTTCAAGCTGATATCTCCATCCACTGTCATTCCAGTTGACAGACGTCTCACAGATATAATCATCTGATTCCCAATCATCATCCTTATCCCCGTGTTTGATACAGCAGAAATAATTTAATACTGGACGATGATTTTCCGAATCCGACATCCTTGCCACCTGATTTTCTGCGAATATGTTCAACTCAATGTCAACATATCCGATTTCAAGTACTGCAGCACCTCTTTCTGGGTCTCCATTTTCGCAAAAACTATTTAACCAGTCTGCTTTTAGTTCAGCTAACAAATATTCCGGAATATTAACAGAAAATTTGTAGTCACTCCTTTGTTTTGCTTCTTCATAATTCATTTTCATTCCTCCATTTTTATGTATTTATTTAATATGTAATCGCTGCTGATTCAGCGTTATTTAGATTGAAGAATCTATATAAATCCCAAAAAGGGCATAAAAAAAGACCGCTCTGAAAGCGATCACACTATAAAAAGCCATGTAATAATACTATACAAGGCTTTAACGATTTATTTTTTTAATTTATTGACATATTTATTTTATCATAAACACAAAAAATTTGCAATATTGCAATGCTGGCTATTCGAATTTTACTGTGGGATATTTTAAAATTCCACATTTTGCAGAATGTTACGAATTTGTGGGATTAGTATTCTCTTCCTTGTCTTTAAAATCATTTATTATTGCAACCACTTCTTCTGTGGTTAATTCTTCCCTATCTGTTAATACACTAGATAAATGCTCAACTAATTTTATATTTGAACTAAGCAGTTCCTTGCTTTCTTGGTAAAAAGCTTTTGATATATCTATAAGTTGAGATTCCAATTCCTTATCTAATAGTGTTTTGCTCATCTCTGAATTAATCATAGTAATATAACCTTTAATCAATTCCGTTGCACTTTTAAAATCTGAATTATCTCCAAGAAAACTACCCATATGATAATACCCAAATATTAATTCTTCTGCTATTGCCCCTGCGTATTTAACAAGTATCATGCTTTTCACATCTTCTACATTCCCAAATGTATCATATCCTGTTGCCACATTTGGTTTGCAAAGAGAAGCTGTCACAACGATTGTATCTGCGTTTCTTAAATAAGCCATTACTGCATGACCCGCTTCATGAACAGTAACCACCCTTCTTGTATATTCATGTGTTTTTTCTTTATTGCTTATTATAGCTTTTCCAAATGGCTTTATAACATCACTAGCGGTAGTGGAAGAATGTTCAACGCTCCACATTTTTGCACTAAGCAAATTCAATACTCCTGCCACTGCCAATAATAATGCATGTATTGAACCCACTACACATATGATATTATCTTTTGTAAATTCCAACTCATTATCATAAAAGAAAAATAATAATAAAGATATGCCACAAGCTAAAATAAAACATTTAATTACGGCTATAAAAATAGCATATATTTTCGATGCCAAATCAGAGTTTCTATTCATTTGTTTTTCCTCTTTTCATTCTTAAATATTACAGCATTCCTTTTTCTAATATCTCTTGTAATTGTGGGATTGATACTTCATAATTTTATACCTTGATTTTATTTTGTCTTTCTAAAATATTGGATTTTAGGGCGTTTTAGAGTGATAAATCGACTACCACTTACCATCGCTTCACATAGCTTTTCGTTTTTATCTACCCAATTATGATTTACAATAACTACACCTACCCAGTTAAATCTTTTCAATGAGGCTGAACTGGAACACTACTCTCACAGGCAAGCCTGTGGGTTTTTCGCCACTAATTTAGAACAGAATGGATTTTGCATAAAACAGCAGGCAGCCCATTGACCTTAGAAAATGGACCACCTACTATTTCCCGGAGTTAACTATGCTTCATACTTTATTATGCTGCGACAAATTTTCCACCTAAAAATGCTAATTCATATCCTAAAAGGGTAATCCGCCGCGCACCACACCCATTGATAATTGCTTCTTTCAGAGTCGCTTTCTCCCCAAAAATTGAAACATTCTTTTTACCTCTGGAAACAGCAACATATGGAATGTTCATATATATCATACCAACATGATAAGAAGAATAACAAGCTACAACAGCTTTAGCTTCAGATCCCTGTGACTTGTGTATGCTCATTGCATAAGCTAAAGTAAGATATTGAATATTGTCTTTGTCATAAGAAAGTTCTCTGCCATTCATGGACACGATTATGGCATACTCTTCATCGTCCCATATAATATCTGTAATGACTCCCAAATCTCCATTCGATGCCAATTCTGTGTTTCGCTTTTGATGCATTACAATATCTCCAATACGAAAATCAAGTGATCCTGCAAGAACATGTTTTTCATTTTCCTTTAACGGGTTGATCAAATCCTGCAGGCATTTGTTCATGTCATTAACACCTGCTACATGCTCAATATATGGACAGAGGCAAAAAACATTTCCTAATCCGTATTTATCTACATCTTTTACATATTGAACTGCCATGGCATTTTTTATATCTTCCATCCTGGAACATTCAATAAAATGAAAATCTTTTCCTTCTCTGATGTCCGTATTTCCTTCTTTTATTTTCTTCGCATTTATACATATTTCAGCATCTTCATCCTGCCTGTATATTTTCTGCAGCCGTATTACCGGAATTACATCACTTTCAATGATATCCCTTAACACCGCCCCCGGTCCGACACTCGGTAACTGATCAATATCACCTACAATAACAACCGTACATCCGTTTCCTATTGCATCAAAAAGAGCATGTGCAACATTTACATCTATCATTGATGATTCATCAATCAATACCAGTGAATCTGATATTTCTATTTTATCCTCTGGCATAGGATCTTCGTCATATATGTGCAGATAAGAATGGACCGTATATGCCTCTTCGCCGGTTGCCTCTGTTATTTTTCTTGCTGCTCTTCCCGTCGGAGCTAAAAAAATCCTACCATTTTTCGGGAAAAGGCTTTTATAGCATTCATTGATAAACCTGGTATCAATCGTTTTTCCTGTTCCCGGACTGCCCGTTATCACAACAATATTATTTAATAACGCTTCGACTACTGCGGTTTTCTGTATATCATCCAAAGTAATACCATAATGAATTTCTAAGGCTTTTAGATGCTTTAGCACTATTACTTCATCAATGGAAGTTTTCTTTGCTTCGTCTCTGATCCGGATTATATTTTCTGCTATATCATATTCTCTTTGAAATGCATGCTGCGAAAAAATGTACTGTTTTCCTTCCATCCGGCGTACCCGAAGCTTATGTGCCTTAATTAAAGAACATGTTTCCTCATTAATTGTATTTTTTGATACATCCGATCCAATTATGGAATATACTTCATTACCAAAATGCTGCAACTCCATAGCTGTACTTCCACGGATCTCTCCATCATATTCATTCTTTTTTAATACATACATCATACATGCTTCTGTTCTGGCAAAGGAATTCATATCAAATTTCAAATCCTTTGCTACACGGTCGGCATCAAGAAATGTTAACCCGCGAACCTGGCAAAGGATATAAGGATTTTCCTTTACTTTTTCCAAAGCAGAACTTCCAAATACCTTATAAAGTTTCGTAGACAGCTTCGGTGAAATTCCATATTTCAACAGAAACGAAACAATTTGTCTTGCTCCCTTATTTTCAATGTAAGATGATTTTATTTTTTCAAGTTTTTTCTTACTGATACCCTTAATTGAGAGCAGCTTATCCGGATCTTTTTCAATAACCTCCAATGTCTGATCACCGAACTTTTCATATATAGCCTCCGCCTTTTGTGAACCGATTCCTTTTATTACGCCGCTTGATAAGTATGCAACAATGCCGTCCTTCGTATCTGCAACACATTCGTCAAAACTTTCAACCTCAAATTGATAGCCGTATTTTTTGTCTTTTATATATTTACCCGAAAAAGCATATAGGACTCTGTCATTGTCTGGCAGCATAAATCCTCTGCAAGTTACACGCTCCTTATTTTTCCCCTCATATACTCTTACTGAAAAACCATTTTCCTGTTCCGGACAACGGTCAAATTTGTATCTTCCATATACAATATCTGCTTTCAAATCCGATGGAATATAACCGTGTCCGAATTCGTTTATAGCTACTGGTGCACTATTAAGAAATTTATTTGCCGCCTCATACTCATTATCCGGAAAACTCTTATAGACAGCGGATTTTCCCCATACAAGGTCTTTGCAACTTACCCAGTCAGCATATATCTTATTCACTTCACTATTTTCTACTGATTTTACCGCATATATCATAAAAATTACCTCTATGAACCTATTCTGAAAAATCCGGTTCATATTCCTTAATATCTCCCTGCCATATCTTCGGTGTACCATCTGCATTGGGCATGACTGTAACACCAACACCATTTTGATGGTCTATGCAAAGAAACATGACACCTGTATCTTTATCTACCCATATGTCATAGTCTCTATGATGTTCTACCCTCACCATCATTTCATCTTGTCCGCCGCTGACATTCGAAGTATTACTACAACCTATAATAAAAAAAACAGATGTTATGGTGGCTAAAATGGATAAAAAAAATTTCTTTTTCATTACTTGTTTAATTCATCCTCCTTTTCATGTTTCTGTATAATTCACACTTACAATTTGGGCATGGTTTCCGTTTATGAATATCAATTTTTGAACCACATTTAGGGCACCAAAAACTTCTCGTAAATTTTCTCTCTTCAATTATGCCCTTAAAATCTCTAATATTCTTCTGCGCTTTCAAAGTACCGTATATTTGACACTCCCCATGCCTAA
>ENA-OPWR01001461-OPWR01001461.1-human-gut-metagenome-genome-assembly--contig:-NODE-1461-length-18058-cov-1.910515_pt1 | contig 18058 bp, 12 predicted proteins | sample MGYA00241507_ERZ502006 | MGnify/ENA primary metagenome ERZ502006 (study PRJEB25962, sample SAMEA2043041) | human gut metagenome | biome: human gut; feature: human-associated habitat; material: faeces...
AAAAGTATACAAAAATGCATGTGAAAATTTAGTAGCAATGACGGCAAAAATCTTAAACCTCACGAATTGTTTTTGAGCCTGAAATTTGTTATAATTACAAGAAAAATAAGACTGTTCAACAATAACAGTCAAATCGGATTTTCAATATACAAAAGCGGAGATCGTATTGAAAACCAGTCAGGAGGAAACATGAAAAGAGGAAGCATTTTTGAACTGAACGGCATTCCGAAATTTCAGGACGCACTTCCGCTGGCATTGCAGCATGTAGTTGCAATGATTGTAGGCTGCGTTACACCGGCAATCATTGTAGCCGGAGCAGTAGGTGGTGATGGATTAAGTGCAAAAGACAGAGTGATTCTGATTCAGGCATCGCTGGTGGTATCGGCATTGTCTACATTGATCCAGTTATTTCCAATCGGAAAGAAGAAGGGATTTAATTTAGGATCCGGTCTTCCTATGATCATGGGAGTAAGTTTTGCCTATGTACCGAGTATGCAGGCGATAGCGGAATCGTATGGAATAGCAGCAATCATGGGTGCGGAGATTGTTGGTGGTGTCGTAGCAGTTGTTATGGGTTTGCTGGTCAAGAAGATTCGGGTATTTTTCCCGCCGCTAATCACAGGAACAGTCGTATTTACCATCGGTCTTTCCCTGTATCCGACAGCCATCAACTATATGGCCGGTGGTACATCCAATGAGCATTACGGTGCATGGCAGAACTGGCTGGTAGCACTGATTACCCTTGTGATCGTTACGGTATTGAACCATTATGGAAAAGGTGTGTGGAAACTGGCATCGATTCTGATCGGAATCATTGGAGGATATATTGTGGCATTATTCTTTGGAATGATAGATTTTTCATCGGTTGCACAGGCATCATTCTTCCAACTTCCAAAGCCAATGCATTTTGGTATCAAATTCGAGCCTTCTGCATGTGTGGCAATTGGAATCCTGTTCGCAATCAATGCGGTACAGGCAATCGGAGACTTCTCTGCAACGACAACAGGTTCTATGGACCGTATGCCGACAGACGAAGAACTGACAGGTGGAATCGTGGGCTATGGTATCAGTAATATTATCTGTGCATTCTTCGGTGGACTTCCGACAGCAACATACAGCCAGAATGTAGGTATTGTATCTACAACGAAGGTAGTCAGCCGTGTGGTAATGGGAATGGCCGCCGTGATCTTACTGGCAGCAGGACTGATTCCGAAGTTTTCTTCTTTACTGACAACGATTCCTTACTGTGTACTCGGCGGTGCGACAATCTCGGTATTTGCATCGATCACAATGACAGGTATCAAACTGATCACAACGGAGCCGATGGATTTCCGCAATACAACAGTAGTAGGACTTGCGGTTGCAGTCGGAATGGGTGTGACACAGGCAAATGCGTCTCTGGCACAGTTCCCGGAATGGGTAACGACGATCTTTGGAAAATCACCGGTGGTACTTGCAACGATCGTAGCAATTGTATTAAACTTAACACTTCCGAGAACACAAAAGAAAGCTGAGAAATAATTCATATATGATAAAAAGTTATACGAATGGTGAATGGAAAGAGCCTGGCAGTTTATGCCAGGCTGTTGGAATTTATAAAGAAGATTTTCATAAGATAGTATCGGTCGTAGGGGGCGGCGGAAAGACAACGGTGATCCGTGCAATGCTCCGGGAATGTATGGAAAATTCGGATGGAAGGATTCCATGCGCGGTCTCAACAACGACGCATATACAAAAAACAAATGCGGAATATTTTCTGGGAGAGCCATCGATGAAAATGTTCCGGAAGAAGCTGTCGGATTACGAAGCTGTGTGGATGGGGCGTGAGATACGGAAAGGAAAGCTTGCATCATTTCAGAAGGAGTTTCTGGAAGAAGTAAGCCGGGAACCTGTACTTTTGCTTCTGGAAGCGGACGGGGCAAAGCATTTTCCAGTGAAAGCTCCTGCAGAACATGAGCCGGTGATCTGTGAGAAAACGAGCATAGTTCTGAATGTCTATGGGATGCGTGCGATTGGAAAAAAGATAAAGGATGTATGTTTTCGTATCGGAGAAGTGGAGAAAATTCTTGGAAAGACAGGGGAAGATATTTTGCGTCCAGAAGATATCATGACACTTGCGGTAAGTCGGAGCGCAGGACGCAAATGTGTGACGGATGAGATGGAATATCAGGTTATACTGAATCAGGCTGATACAGAGGAAGAGAAACAGACGGCAATGCAGCTTGCGGAAGATATTGGAAAGAAGCTGTCAGAGAAGTATATATCAGAGAAGAATACAAAAGATACAGAGTTTTCAGGACAGATCAGCAAAGTCCACGTAACATCGGACCTGATTCCGCTGGAAGAAAGATGGTAGATATGTCAGAAATTTATAAAAATAAGAAAAAGGCATTGGTCCGGGGATCCGGAGACCTGGCTACCGGCGTGGGTGTAGCACTTTATCGGGCGGGCTTTCAGGTGATCATGACGGATATTGCAGTGCCGCTTACCGTAAGAAGGGAAGTGGCGATGTCCAGAGCCGTTTATGAAGGCAGGGCAAAAGTGGAAGGGATAGAAGGAATCCTTGTCCGGAATTATCAGGAAGCGTTGGCTGTACTGGAAGAAAATAAGATTGCCGTGATCGTAGATCCGAAAGCCGAGATCCGCAAGGAATTTCACCCGGATCTACTTGTGGATGCAATCCTTGCAAAGAAAAATATGGGGACCAGACGGACGGATGCACCGTATGTGATCGGTCTCGGTCCGGGATTTACTGCGGGAAAAGATGTTCATGCTGTGATAGAAACGATGCGTGGTGAGACGCTTGCGGATATCATCTATGACGGACAGCCGATTCCGAATACCGGCGTCCCTGGATATGTGGGCGGTTATGCGCTGGAGCGCCTGATCCGTGCGTCTGGCAATGGCCGAATGGAGCCAAAGGCACAGATCGGAGATATTGTAAAGAAGGGACAGCTTCTTGCCGTAACAGGAGGAAAACCTGTATATTCCCAGCTGGACGGTGTGATCCGAGGCATGCTGCAGGAAGGTGTGCAGGTGAAAAAAGGTCTGAAGATCGGAGATGTAGATCCAAGAAAAGACAGAAAATTGTGTTACCTGATTTCGGATAAGGCGAATAAGATCGGCAGTTCTGTAGTGCGGGCGACAGAAGCACGTCTGGCGGATAAGGATTATGCAATGATCCTTCTGGCAGCAGGAAAGTCAAGCAGATATGGCAGTAATAAGCTGTTAGAAGAACTGGACGGGGGAAGAATGTTCGAACATACCCTTCGTAAGATGCGGGCATTTCCGTTATGTACACAGGTAGCGGTGACGAGATTCGAAGAGATAGAACGTGCAGCAGAAGCACAGGGTATGTTGGTAGTGGAGAACTGGGAACCGGATCTTGGAATCTCACATTCCCTGAGATTAGGACTACAGAAAGCACTGGAAGAAAATCCAGAATTAAAAGGTGCAATGTTCATTGTATGTGACCAGCCGGGATTGACAGCCGCAACATTTGCCCGTATGCTTGATATAGGTAAGAAATATCCTGGAAAGATCGTATGTGCCGGGCGAAAGGGCAAAATGGGAAATCCTGTATTGTGGGATCGATGCTTTTTTGATGAACTTAGCAGACTTTCCGGCGACAAAGGCGGGAAACAGATCATCGGAGCACATATGGATGATGTGCTGCTCTGCGAAACAGAAGAAACAGAACTTCGGGATGTAGATATACCGGAACAACTGACAAAATGGGAGAGAGATTATGGAAAATCAGGAAAATCAGGAGAAGAAACATAAACGGAGAGTCCGGTATTCCGGAACACATCCGAGAAATTATAAAGAAAAATACAAAGAGCTGAATCCGGAAAAGTATGCAGATACCATTTCCAAAGTCATCAAGAAAGGCGGAACACCGGCGGGGATGCATATTTCTATCTGTGTGAATGAGATTCTGGATTTTTTTGACATTCAGCCGGGACAGCAGGGATTGGATGCAACATTGGGATACGGCGGTCATACGTCGAAGATGCTGGAAAAACTGCAGGGAGAAGGGCATATCTATGGTCTGGATGTAGACCCGATCGAATCGGCGAAGACAAAGAAACGACTGGAAGAAAAGGGATTCGGGCCGGATATCCTGACGGTAAAGCTTGAGAATTTCGCAAATATCGATAAAGTGGCAGAAGAGGCCGGAAAGTTTGATTTCGTACTGGCAGATCTGGGTGTGTCATCTATGCAGATTGACAATCCGGACCGTGGTTTTACATTCAAGGCAGAGGGACCTTTAGATTTGCGTATGAATCCGGAAAAGGGAATCAGCGCAGCAGAAAGACTGCGGGATATTTCCAAAGAAGAGCTTACCGGCATGTTGATTGAAAATTCGGATGAGCCATATGCAGAAGAAATCGCAGAAGCAATCACAGAGAAGATCCGCAAAGGCGGCAAGATCGAGACAACAACGGGACTTCATCAGGTGATCGAAGAGACACTTGCATTTATCCCGGAAAAAGAAAGAAAAGAAGCAGTACGGAAATCCAGCCAGCGAGTATTCCAGGCACTTCGTATTGATGTGAATAATGAGTTTGAAGTATTGTATGATTTCCTGGATAAGCTGCCGGGTGTATTAAAGCCGGGCGGAAAAGTTGCAATCCTCACATTCCATTCCGGAGAGGACCGTCTTGTAAAGAAATCATTCAAGCAATGGAAAAAGGAGGGACTGTACAGTGAGATCGCAAAAGACGTCATCCGACCGTCCAAAGAAGAATGCTTCCGCAACAGCCGTGCGAAATGCACGAAAATGCGCTGGGCAATCCGGGCAGAAGAGTAAGATACAAAATAAGAAACAGAAAGACGGAAAGCAGACAAAGAATAAATCTGCATGTAAGATTGATAAAAAATGTGGCGGTTGCCAGTTCCAGAAGATGCCGTATAAAGAACAGCTGAAAAGAAAGCAGAAGCAGGAAGAACAGCTGTTAGGCGGATTCTGCAAAGTCAGCCCGATCATAGGCATGGAACATCCATATTTTTACAGAAATAAAGTACATGCGGTATTTGACCGTGACAAGAAGGGCAATGTCATATCCGGCATTTATGCAGAAGGAACGCACCGTGTGATCGCAGTGGAAGAGTGTCTGATCGAAGATAAGAAGAGTCAGGAGATCATCCGCACGATCCGTGAACTTCTGCCGTCTTTTAAGATTAAGACATACAACGAAGATACCGGATATGGGCTTTTAAGACATGTGCTGGTCCGCAGAGGATTTGAAACTGGTGAGATCATGGTGGTGCTGGTACTGGGCTCACCGATCCTGCCATCAAAGAATAACTTTGTGAAGGCTTTGAGAAAAGTGCATCCGGAGATCACAACCGTAGTACTGAATGTGAATAACAAGCAGACCAGTATGGTACTGGGAGAAAAGGAAAAGCCGATCTACGGACCGGGATTTATCAAAGACAAGTTATGCGGATGTACATTCCGCATTTCTCCAAAATCGTTCTATCAGGTAAATCCGGTGCAGACAGAAGTTCTCTATAATACAGCCATGGACTATGCGGAACTGACCGGAAAAGAGACAGTGATCGATGCATACTGCGGAACCGGTACAATTGGTCTGATCGCGGCTAAGAATGCGAAGAAAGTGATCGGAGTAGAACTGAACAAAGATGCGGTAAAAGACGCAAGAATCAATGCAAAAGAAAATGGCATCACAAATGCCGAGATCTATGCAGGTGATGCGGGAAGATTCATGGTAGATATGGCTTCGAAGAACCAAAAAGCAGACGTCGTATTCATGGATCCGCCGAGAGCCGGAAGTGATGAGAAATTCCTTTCTTCTGTGATAAAGCTTGGCCCAAAGAGAGTGGTCTATGTGTCCTGCAATCCGGAGACACTGGCGAGAGATTTAAAATATCTGACCAGACATGGATACCAGGCTGTGAAGATCCAGCCGGTGGATAATTTTCCGTTTTGTGATCATATTGAGACGGTTGTGAAGCTTGTGAGAAAAAAATAGAAAATATGCAGATCGGGCAAAGAAGATTTTGATAATAGACATTTCCTTCAGATTGTTGGTTTAAAAATACAGTGAAAAGAGCTATATTTAAGATAAACGAGAGAATCGGTACTTACAAAGGAGGAAAAGCTTATGATTATATGTATCGGAAGAGAATTTGGAAGCGGTGGCCACGAAATCGGAAGAAAAGTTGCAGAAAAGCTTGGACTGGAATTATATGACAGAGATTTAATAGACAGGGCAGCAGAGAAGATCATAGCGATGCCAAAAGATGTGCTGGAAAAAGCAGATGAGAAAAAGCGTAATCCGTGGCTGCATGAGGTATGGTATGATGTGCCGAACCAGGAACTGAATGGAATGACGGCGAATGATGCTTTGCATCTGGCATATAATTCGATCATACGAGAACTTGCAGAAAAAGGAGATTGTGTATTTGTCGGACGCTGTGCGGACTATATATTGGAACAAGCAAAGATTGATCATATTAGTCTGTTTATTGCAGCCCCGTTTGAATGGCGTGTGAAGAGAAAGATGGAACAGTTGTCTATAGATGAAAAGTCTGCAACAGCCATGGTAAGAAAAAAGGACAAAGACAGAAAAGCTTATTACGACTATTATACCGGCAGAAACTGGGGAAGGCCATATGAGTACGATCTGTGTATTAACAGTTCCAGGCTTGGAATTGAAGCAACTGCAGAGAAGCTTGTAGAAATGATCCGGGAATTGGAAAAATAAAACTTATAAGAGCCGGGAAAGATTACTAGATTGGTTCGGGAATAGAAAATGATGAAAAGAATAGAAGGTCTGGATAGCGTATCAACTATCCAGGCCTTCTGTGCGTATGATCATAATATCATTTAACCGTAGAATGTATTTTCTTTTATATCCATATCTTTGAGATCGGAAATATTGCTTTTTCGCTGATATTGTTCAACGAAACCGGCGCTGATAATACCGGTAGGAATAGCAACGACACCAACCCCCAGATAAGCGATGCAGATTGCCATTATACGTCCCAGAGTTGTGATTGGGTAAATGTCACCATAGCCTACGGTAAGAAGTGTAGACATGCTACACGCAGCATCCGAAAGATAACAAATCCAGAAAGGAAGAAAGCGGGAATGATCGTCAGAAGATCCACGATTCCGTCAAGCCTTTATTTACAGTTCTTTCCGTGCAGATAGAAGAATAATCCGCCGATGATAAATCCGCCACCGATAATGTTACCGATTGTAACAGGAAGAAGATTGACGGTGAAGAAGTTTCCCCAGTTTAAAGCAGCAATCTGACTGCCGGTGATACCATATAATTCTTTCGCTTTTGCAACATAATCCGGATTCATAGAAGCAAAGATTCCGGCCGGAATATAATACATATTTGCAACGCAGTGTTCGAAGCCGGATACAACGAATGCCATGATCGGGAAAAAGATAGCAAGTGATTTTCCTGCTATATCTTTCGCGGTAGAAGCCATCAATACTGCAGCGCATACCAGAATGTTACATAAGATTCCGGAAATCAGAGCAGGAAGGAAAGATAAGCTGACCTTTCCAAGAGCAACTTTGATCGTAAATGCCCCAAGAGCGCCGCTGGTATAATTATATTGTCCGGACAGATATACCAGATATGCCAGAGCAACAGCACCAACCATATTACCGATATAAACGATAACCAGTGTCCGTATGAGTGCAGCTACACTAATTTTTTTCTTAATACAGGCCATTGTCATCATACAGTCACCGGTGAACAATTCGCCTCCGATAAAGACGATCATCATCAGACCGACCGGGAAGACGCAGCCGGCAACCAGACGTGCAAGACCGACATTTGCAATATCATGCATGGCAACATTACTGGACTGTGCGCCAAGCGCGATGCAGACACCAGCCATGATTCCCATGAAAAAAACTTTCTTTTTAGAAGTTGTAGCTTTTTTTACAGCGCCATTCATATTGGCCTGTACAACTTCCTGTGGAGTGTTAAACATTGAATCCATAATAACCCTTTCCTTAAGTACTTTTTCTTTGTGTAATTACTTTGATAAAAATATCACATAAAATATAGCATGGATAACAAATCTTGGGCAACCCGTAATTGCAATGTTTATGCTCTTTTTTTCGTACAGTACCAAGAAATATGCTATAATCGATGGGAAACAGATCATAATGAAAAAATTATGCAATAATGTAAAAACTCAATTATCAAATTAAGAAAAGGGGAATTATAATGGCTCAGAATAGTTGCGAAAGCTGCACTTATTATACATACGACGAAGATTACGAAAGTTATATGTGCGATATCAATATGGATGAAGATGAATATATGCGTCTTATTTCAGACCAGCATTATCAGTGCCCTTATTATCGGAATGGGGATGAGTATATGGTGGTGAGGAAGCAGATGTAGTTTCTACTTAATTCACTAAGTTAGCTACCCGGACCGGAATAAAAGTTGGAAAAGCATTCCTGTCCAACTTTTATTCCATGTGTATCTAACGCGGTAGTGAATTAATAGAATCCCCGTAACTATTGTGAGACCGGAAGTGTATCTATTAACCTGAGAATAACAATTTATGCAGACTCTATCTCATAAGTGAATCCCGCATCTGTTATCGTCTGAATAGTATCTTTAATACCCTGACCACCTGCGGTAAGATATCCGGAGGCAAAGATGGAATCTACAACACTTAACAATTCCTTTTCATGTCCTTTGAAATACACTTCACGTCCTGCCGCACAGCGGATGTCTGACTGCGGAACCAGAAGTCTTGCAAGGCAGAGAACTTTCATGCAATATTCTGTGGTCAGTCCGGAGGTGTCGGCATCTCCAAGCGGAGTGCCCTTGATCGGCAGCAGGAAGTTGATCGGGAGAGCTTCCGGATTAATTTCTTTCAGTTCCAAAAGCATATCTACAACGTCTTCTTTGCTTTCGCCCATACCGATGATTCCACCGCTGCAGATCTCGAAACCGAGTCTCTGAAGCATATGTATATTTTCCACACGCTGGTCAAAAGTGTGTGTGGTGCAGATGTGACTGTAATAATTACGGCTGCTGTTCAGATTATGATTGATACGGTCAAGTCCGGCGTCTTTTAACATTTTTGCCTGTTTTTCGGTTAAGAATCCGATGGAGCAGCAGAGATGGGTTCCGGTTTCTTTCATCTTGCGGATACGTCCGGCAAGCTGTTCGATCTCTGCATCTGTGAATCCCATGCCGCTTAATCCGATACAGTGGCGGGAAAGATGATGTTCATTTACAAAATCATTATCATTGTATAATTTTTCGTCTTCTACCCATTTATAAGTGTCGATGTCTGCATTAGAGCGACAGGATTGCGCACAGTAAGCGCAGTCCTGAGAGCAGTTACCACTGCGGACATTGGTCAGAATATGAATGCTGACGTGGTTTCCTTTATATTTTTTACGGAGGATTCCGGCACGTTCGATGAGAGCATCTAACTGGTCGTCCGGAGTGTTTAAAATCTCGATGGCCTCTTCGCGTGTCAATATAGGATCTTCGTGTGTATGAACTTCTGAAATCATGGTGTTACCTTCCTTTGTGTGTAATATAAATCACTTGTTAACTGATATAGACAAAAGGTTAACATGACGGGAAATAAAAGTCAACTGTATTTGGTGGAAAGGTTAACATCTGCGATGCTATATACAGATAAAAATCAGACTGTGATTAGCGGATATATTTCTAAATAAAAAGCAAAGATTAAAAAAGTATAAAAATACGGATTTTATAAAATATTTCTGTATAATAATAACAGATGTCTGTAAAAAAATAACAGATGGAAGAAGGAGAAAAAGAATACATGCTTCAGATACAGCATATTTGTAAAGAATATAGGACCGGTAATCTGGTACAGAAGGCGCTGGATGATGTGAGCCTGAACTTAAGAGATAATGAATTCGTGGCAATTCTAGGTCCCAGTGGATCGGGAAAGACTACGCTTCTGAATATTATCGGAGGACTGGACCGTTATGACAGCGGCGACCTGATTATCAACGGAGTATCTACGAAGAAATATAAGGACAGAGACTGGGATTCATACCGGAATCATACGATCGGATTCGTATTTCAGAGTTATAATCTGATCCCGCATCAGACGGTGTTGTCTAACGTAGAACTTGCACTTACAATTTCTGGAATCGGAAAAGAAGAGAGAAGAAAACGTGCCATTGATGCGCTGAAAAAAGTAGGACTTGGAGAACAACTTCACAAAAGACCAAGCCAGATGTCCGGCGGCCAGATGCAGAGAGTGGCGATAGCAAGGGCACTGGTGAATGATCCGGATATCCTGCTGGCGGATGAACCGACGGGAGCACTGGACAGTGATACCAGTATCCAGGTCATGGATCTTCTGAAAGAAGTAGCCAAAGACCGGCTGGTTGTTATGGTTACACACAATCCGGAACTGGCAGAAGAATATGCGACCAGGATCGTGAATTTGCGGGATGGGAAGATACGTTCAGATACGGACGAATACATTGTGGATGAGCAGACATTAAAAGAACCGGAACATAAGAATATGGGAAAATCTTCCATCTCTTTTTTGACGGCGCTGGCTCTTAGCTTTAATAATCTAAAGACGAAGAAAGCAAGGACATTACTGACATCCTTTGCGGGTTCTATCGGTATCATAGGAATTGCGCTGATTCTGGCACTCTCTAATGGAGTGAACGGCTATATCCAGTCAATCGAGGAAGAGACGTTGTCGGAATATCCACTACAGATCCAAAGTACGGGATTTGACATTACCTCCATGATGGTTGGAAATACCGGAACGGATGATAAGAGCAAAGACTCGTCCGGTAAGAAGAACAAAGATGGTCAGGTAAAAGTCATGGAGATGGTTACAAATATGTTCTCCAAGATGAATACCAATGACCTTAAATCATTGAAAAAACATCTGGAAAAGGATAATGATGCGTTAAAATCCTATACAAATGCCGTGGAGTATGATTATGATGTGGATCCGCAGATATACAGAGAGGATTCGGATGGTGTCAGACAGGTACACCCGGACAAATCATTTTCATCCATTGGAATCGGAGCAGATTCCGGTGCCAACAGTATGATGTCATCCATGATGAGTACAAATGTGTTCTACCGCATGCCAAAGAACACAAGTCTGTACGAGAAGCAGTATGATGTCAAGGCGGGAAGATGGCCGAAAAAATATAATGAATGCGTACTGGTATTAAGTCAGGACGGCGGGATGAGTGATTTCCTTCTATATACACTTGGCCTCAGAGATCAGATGGAACTGGATGATATGATCAAAGCTTTTGCAAGTGAAGAAGAGATCAAGACACCGTCTTCACTGGGAACATACACCTATAAAGATATTCTGAACAAGAAGTTTAAGCTTGTGAATCAGGCAGACTATTATGAATATGACAGCCAGTATAAAGTCTGGAAAGATAAAAGTGATAATGCAGAATATATGAAAAAACTGGTGGCAGACGGAGAGAATATTAAGATTGTCGGAATCGTGCAGCCGGCAGAAGGTTCGAAGGCAACTGCACTGAATATGGGAATCGGTTATCCATATTCGCTTATGACGCATGTCGCAGAAGAAGCAAAAAACAGTGAGATCGTAAAACAACAAAAAGTCAGTCCGGATATCAATGTATTTACCGGAGAGAAATTCGGTGAAGATTCCGGAGATAATGGTCTGGATATGAACTCGTTATTCAGCGTAGATGAAGACGCACTTCAGAAAGCATTCGGCATGGGAGATACAGACCTTGCAGGAAGTCTCGGAAATTCACTGGACTTTTCGAAAGCAGTGAATCTGCAGGATGCATTTAAGCTGGATGGCAATACGTTGAATTTATCCGGACTTGTGAATCTGGATCAGGTGGATCTGAATCTGTCGGGGCTTCCGCCGGCAGGTCTGGGAGATATGCTGTCGGGGCTGGATGTCAAGGTGAAACCGGGCGGAATGCAGAAGATGGCTGTTTCATTGATGGAAGGGTATCAGGCATATGCGAAGACGCATCCGGAAGCAGATTATTCGCATCTGGGAGATAACTTCTTTGAATATCTGAAAACAGATGGTGCAAAGCAGATCATGAAAAAGTATTTTTCAAAGATTCTAAAGGAGAGTGGAAAAGTAACCATTACAGAAGAAAAGGTACAGAAGCTTCTGACAGATATCATGCAGGGGTTTGAAAAATACGTAAAGGATCAGGGGATCGGAGATATCAGTGCGGACCAGTACGGAACATATTTCCGCCAGTATTTACAGACGGCAGAAGCAAAGCAGATCATAACAGACTGGGTGAATGACCTGTATAAAGATGTGGATATTGAGATATCGGAAGCGGATCTGCAGGCAATGGCGCAGGAACTTGCGGCTGGATATTTAAGCTATGCACAGGAAAAAGGATATGCAGATGTGACAAAGATGGGTGAGAACTTTGCAGCTTATCTCGGAACGGCAGATGGAAAACAGCGGCTGAGTAACGGTCTTTCAGAGACACTGGACATGAAGAGTCTGGAAAGCCAGCTTTCATCCGGGATGAATGCTTACATGAAGCAGGCAATGAGAGCGTATGCGAAATCTTTTGGAAATGCACTTGAGACACAGATCGGACAGAATCTCCAGAGTGTCATGACAGATGCGATGAAGGTCGATACAGATGCATTTGCAAAGGCATTTCAGTTCAATATGACGGAGGATGATCTGACAGAACTTATGATGTCTATGAGCGGAACGGCGAGTGCAACGTATGACAGCAATCTGCAGAAATTAGGATATGCTGACTTCGCAAAACCAAGCGAGATCGACATTTATCCTAAAGATTTTGAAAGTAAGGAACAGGTAGTGGATTATCTGGATCGTTATAACAAGAAGATGGAGAAAGCCGGCAAGGATGAACAGGTGATTTCCTACACGGATGTAGTGGGAACTCTGATGTCATCGGTGACAGATATCGTCAATACTATCAGTTATGTGCTGATTGCCTTTGTGGCGATTTCACTGGTCGTATCTTCAATTATGATCGGAGTCATTACGTATATCAGTGTGCTGGAGCGGAAGAAAGAGATCGGAATCTTAAGGGCGATCGGCGCATCGAAGAGGAATGTATCTCAGGTGTTTAATGCGGAGACCTTCATTATTGGACTGTGTGCGGGACTGATCGGAATCGGACTGACGCTGTTGCTTCTGCTCCCTGGCAATATGATCATTCATGCGGTGGCAGATAATTCCAATGTAAATGCAGTGCTTCCGGTTATTCCGGCACTGGTGCTGATCGCACTGAGTGTGGTACTGACATTGCTTGGTGGACTGATCCCGTCAAAGAAAGCATCGAAGAGCGATCCGGTTACGGCACTTCGGACGGAATAAATATTATCAATGAGCTGCATAAAGCGGTAAAACGTCTGTTGAAAAAATCATAGAGAAAGATTAAAATATGCTATGGAGAAATCTATAGCATATTTTTTATACCAAAAAGAAGGAGACCTTATGTATAATTTTAATTATTACACACCAACCAAAGTTGTATTTGGAAAAAATACAGAAGACAAATGTGGAGAACTGGTAAAAGAACAGGGATGTAAGAAAGTAATGATCCATTACGGAAGCGGAAGCGTCAAACGTACCGGATTATTGGATAAAGTAAAGGCTTCCCTGGATGAAGCAAAGATTGACTATATAGAACTTGGTGGTGCAGTACCGAACCCAAGACTTTCACTGGTATATGAAGGAATCGAGCTCGCGAAAAAAGAAGGAGTAGATTTCATCCTTGCTGTAGGCGGCGGAAGTGCGATCGATTCTGCAAAAGCAATCGGATATGGAGTTGCCAATGAAGGGGACGTATGGGATTTTTATGACAAAAAGCGCCAGGCAACAGGATGTCTTCCGATTGGTGTTGTACTGACTATTGCAGCGACAGGAAGTGAGATGAGTAATTCTTCTGTTATTACAAAAGAAGACGGCTGGATCAAGAGAGGATACCGCAATGACTATGGAAGACCGCGCTTTGCAATTATGAATCCGGAACTGACCATGACACTGCCGGATTATCAGACAGCATGCGGATGCACAGACATTCTGATGCATACGATGGAACGCTATTTTACAAATGGTGGAAATATGGAGATCACAGACAGTATTGCAGAGGGTTTGATGCGTACGGTAATTGAGAATGCAAGAATTCTGATCAATGATCCGAAGAACTATGATGCACGTGCGGAAGTAATGTGGGCAGGAAGTCTGTCTCATAACGGGCTGACAGGCTGTGGCGCGGTTGTCGGAGGAGATTTCGCTTCCCATGCACTGGAACATGAGATCGGAGGACTGTTTGACGTGGCACACGGTGCAGGCCTTGCGGCAATCTGGGGTTCCTGGGCAAGATATGTATACAAAGACTGCCTTTCTAGGTTCGAAAAATTTGCAATGAACGTCATGCGGGTAGACCCGGAAGGAACCGCAGACGATGTGGCATTACGTGGAATCGAAGCCATAGAAGACTTCTTCCGTGAACTCAAGATGCCAACTTCTATCCATGAACTTGGCATTGATCCTACAGATGAAGAACTGAAACTGATGGCACATAAATGCAGCATCGGATGCAAGGGAAGCAAAGGATCTGCGAAGGTACTTCATGAGGAAGATATGTACAAGATATATAAAGCAGCACTGTAAGAAGACTTCCGTGATTTCATCTTGATAGCATGTGAAAACGTAACTGAATAAAAGTATAGCAGTGGTTGCTGTGCATATGCACAGCAACCACTGCTATACTTTTATTCAGGCCATTATGAAGCAGAAAATCAAACGAAATCAAACCTTCCGAACAACTACTTCCTCCGTCCTGTGAATTCCTTCTTTTAATGTTGCTTCAACATCCTTTACAACCTGCTCCTCACCAACCGGAATCACCAGCCCTACAGCGGTAACAAGTGGAACAAACGCAACCCATATTCCGTGAGCTCCGAGGTATTCTACCGCAAAATATCCAACCAGAACCCCCAGATGGAAGAGAATCAGCGTGTTCGTAAAAAGCAATGCCCGTTTCTTCTGAGCCAGATCATGTGTCATATGATATCTGGTCCATGCAAGAAGTGTCTGCTTGTAATTATTCGTTGAAAAGATCGTGGAACTGTTATAACATTCCGGAGTGGTAAAAGCCTGCCACTGGTATGCATTCAGGATGAATACAGGGAACAGTGCGATCAGGGGATTGACCGATGTCGGAATGATCCCTGCGATCCATATGCAGACGGCCTCTACCGCCAGTGCGATATAAGATTTTACAGAGGCAAAATGTTCGCCGATTAAAAATGCGGCAATAATCGCAAGGCCATATAAAATAAAAATAGCCAGACGAAGGAAGGCATCCGTCAGGTTCATTTCCGTAAAGTTTAGGACCATTTCAATCAGATTCATGGTCTGTGCGGCACCAAAATTGCCGCCACGGACTAAGATGGCATAAGCACCGGTCAGTCCGCCGATAAATGCAAGATTGACATGCAGTAATGCACGTTTATGATTATATATCCAATTCATTTTTCTATCACCCGGTGCCTATTATAGGACGGAGAGATGGAAAAATCAAACAAAAGTGTGGAAAAAAGAGATTGGATGGAAAATAATACAAATATGGATTGACATTTTACAAAAAATTGAGTATCATAGACTTTAATGAATAAAAGCGTTAAAGTGCGAAAGCTGTTACGCAAAAAATTCATAAAAAAGAATTATGAATGAACACGAAAGGGGAATTTTCCAATGCCGATTACAGATATATTGGAGAAAAACTGCCGCCTGTACGGAGACGACGTTGCGCTGGTAGAGATCAATCCGGAGATGCCGGAGACAAAAAGAACTACATGGAAGGAGTTTGATCTGATCGAACCTTCACGCGCGGCTTATTATAGAAGAGAGATCACATGGAATGTATTTAACGAAAAGGCAAACAGATTTGCCAATCTTCTGATTGAAAGAGGAATTAAAAAAGGAGAAAAAGTGGGGATTCTCCTGATGAACTGTCTGGAATGGTTGCCAATTTATTTCGGAATTCTGAAGACCGGAGCATTGGCTGTACCACTGAACTTCCGTTATTCTGCGGATGAGATTAAATATTGCGTGGAACTTGCGGAGATTGATATTCTGGTGTTCGGACCGGAGTTCATCGGACGAGTAGAAGAGATTGCAGATGAGATCAGCAAAGGACGTCTGTTATATTTTGTAGGAGACGGATGTCCGGGATTTGCCGAGGATTATAATGCACATACGGCGAACTGTTCCAGTCAGTCTCCGAAGATTGATGTCAATGATGATGATGAGGCAGCAATTTATTTCTCATCAGGAACAACAGGATTCCCGAAGGCAATCTTACATAACCATGAATCCCTGATGCATGCAGCAAAAGCAGAGCAGAATCATCACGGACAGACGAAGGATGATGTATTCTTATGTATTCCACCGTTATATCATACCGGGGCCAAGATGCACTGGTTCGGAAGTCTTCTGACGGGAGGAAAAGCAGTATTGTTAAAAGGAACAAGTCCGAAGACAATCTTACAGGCAGTATCGGAAGAACACTGTACTATTGTATGGCTGTTGGTTCCGTGGGCGCAGGATCTTCTGCTTGCACTGGACAATAAGGAACTGGATATTGCAGATTATGATCTGGACCAGTGGAGACTGATGCATATCGGTGCACAGCCGGTACCACCAAGCCTGATCAAACACTGGAAAGAATACTTCCCGCATCACCAATACGACACGAACTATGGTCTGAGCGAATCTATCGGGCCTGGATGTGTACATCTTGGCGTGGATAATATCGATAAAGTCGGTGCGATCGGTAAAGCCGGATATGGATGGGAAGCTAAGATTATCGATGAACAGGGCGAGACGGTAAAACAGGGCGAGACCGGAGAACTTGCGGTCAAAGGACCAGGCGTCATGACCTGTTACTACAGAGATCCGAAGGCAACAGCAGAAGTTCTGCATGACGGATGGTTGTATACCGGAGACATGGCGATGGAAGACGAAGACGGATTTATCTTCCTTGTTGACCGTAAGAAAGATGTCATCATCAGTGGTGGTGAGAATATCTATCCGGTACAGATTGAAGACTTCTTACGTACCAATGAAGCTATTTTGGATGTGGCGGTTATTGGACTTGCAGATCACAGACTGGGAGAAATTTCAGCAGCAATCATTGAACTGAAACCGGGAGTTGAATGTACAGAAGAAGATATTCAGGAATTCTGTAAGAAACTTCCGAGATATAAGAGACCTCGTAAGATCATCTTTGCAGATGTTCCGCGTAATCCTACCGGAAAGATTGAAAAACCAAAGCTTCGCGAAAAATACGGAGCAACACATCTGGTTGCGGCACAGAACCAGGGATAATAAAATATGTAAAAATGTCATCTCTTTTGCAGGAAAAATCTGCAGAGAGATGGCATTTTTTTACGGACGTGTTTATAATAGTGGAGAAATAAATAATAAGAGCAGACTGGAGCTGAATATAGAATGAACACCAATGAGAAAAAAGCGATTACGATCCGGATTGCAAAAGAAGAGGATGCGGAAGAACTGCTTGCAATCTATGCGCCTTATATAGAACATACAGTGATTACATATGAATATGATGTGCCGACGGTGGAAGAATTCCGAGGACGGATCCGGCATGTATTGGAGAGATATCCATATCTTGTGGCAGAGGTGAATGGAGAAATATGTGGATATGCATATGCAAGTGCTTTTCACGAGAGACCGGCAGGAGGATGGAATGTAGAGACGTCTATCTACGTGGATCAGAATAAAAAAGGAATGGGTATCGGGACAAAATTATACGACATGCTGGAGAAGATATTAAAGCGGCAGAATGTGTTAAATATGAATGCGTGTATTGCATGTACCGAGCATGAAGATGAATACCTGACGAATGCAAGTATCCATTACCATGAACATTTGGGATATCGTAATCGGATTGCTGCTGGTGGGAATTGTAGCAGGAGCTGTTTACGGCTGTATGCGTCGTAAGAAAAAGGGCTGTTGTAGTGGCGGAAGCTGTTGC
>ENA-OPWR01001466-OPWR01001466.1-human-gut-metagenome-genome-assembly--contig:-NODE-1466-length-17985-cov-2.475181_pt1 | contig 17985 bp, 13 predicted proteins | sample MGYA00241507_ERZ502006 | MGnify/ENA primary metagenome ERZ502006 (study PRJEB25962, sample SAMEA2043041) | human gut metagenome | biome: human gut; feature: human-associated habitat; material: faeces...
TGGTTAGATGATTGGTACCCCGTAAATTGGGGCGACGTTGAAACTTGGAGTTCTTATAGAAATTGGGTTTTGATGTATTATGGAGAAGGTCCTTTTGATAGTGATAATCAATACCCTTGGGGAGATTATGACAGTGGTACTTTTGAAGGTACAGGCACTGAAGAGGAGATTTATTTGATTTATATTGAATGCCCCTCCAAAAATGGTGTATCGTTCAACTTTAGCCATAGCTGTATTCCATAGTAGAGAACAAGATGTGTATGATATTTATATGGATTCAGTAGAATAGGCTGTTAAAGCATTTTCATGGGGTTGCGTGTAACAGCCCCTTTTATTTTTCGTTGCTATCATATTTGTCTTGTGATATATTTATATCAATAGATATGTACGGGAGGAAATAGCAATGAATATGATAGGTGTTAAATGCCCGCATTGTGGGGCAGACTTAAAAATCAATGATGAAATTGATATGTTCTATTGTAATTTTTGTGGTGGGCAGATTTTTATGGATGGTCTGAGCGACGCTGCGTATGAATCAAGAACTAAAATAAAGGGTATGAAACATGAAGAAGTAATGCTTGATAAGAAACATGAACATGAGAAATATAATGATAGAGAAAAGTTAAAATCTTTATTACATTATTTGGGCATTTCTGTTGCAGTTATAATTATTATAAGTGTATATTTTGGAATTACATCCAGTAAAAATGAAAAAGAGTATAAACGTATTGTAACTGAGGTTCAGCAAGATATAAGCAATGGAGATTTCGATAGTGCATATGTGACTGCTCAAGAACTAGTATACCCAGATTCGAGTGAAAAAGAAAAAAAGAAAAAATGGGATAATACTAGGCGAGAATTGATAAACCAGATAATTGAAGCAGAAAAAGCGGCAACAGGTAGTTCTACACATAAACCTGAAAAGAAAGGATTATTTGATTAACTCGCATAAAAAACATACTCCTTAATGAAATACATATAAGGAGGATATTAATATGACTTGGAAGACTATTGAGGCAGCTAGGGAAATTAGACAATGGACAACTCAGATAGTAATACCGACAGTTGCAGTTGGTGTAGCTATTGCAGTTACTCCGGAGGGTGCAACATGGTTTCATGAACATGGGCATTTGATAGATGATGCACTTGGAACAGTATCGAATGATAAACAATTTAAGGCATTACTTAATGAAGATGTATACCAATATAGGATAAGATATGGAAAAGAGCATAATTTAAGAACATATGATAAAGTAGATAAAGCGATTAGTGGTGATTTGCAGGATATGCGTAAGCACTCGGCTGTATCAGATTTATTAGATGGATTAACAAGTGGAAATATTAGAGGTTGTGCTGGACATATGTATGATTATTGGGATAATCTTGAAAATATTACATCAGAAGCATTTGCTCATATGTTTGAATCACAATTTGATAAAGTTCGATATGATGAAATGAAAAAATATTTTCCACAATCATTAGAATATTTTGAAAAGAAGTTAAAGGAGGCAGCAAAATGATAAAGAAATTGAAAAAGGCACATTTACAATTTGTTATGCATTTTGATTATTGTCCTAACTTTCCGCCTAATCTGGATTTCAATCAGGAAGAATATGCTGACTTGTTGTTGAAATGTATTGAAGATGATTTTGATTATACAATTGAGAAATATGGAACAGTAGTGCCAAAGAAAATGCCAAGACCAGAAATAATATGGGATTAACAGCCACCAGTCAAGAGATTGGTGGCTGTTATTTGTTTTCTTTTACTTCTGCTTTATCTTCATTATTGCCGTCTGCTTTTATTGGTCCTTTTTCCAATAATGCAATCAATTCATCCATTGTCATTCCCGGTTTTCCGTCTAATATACCATCCATTAAAATACCTCCTACCTAAATATTACCCTCTCTGTATATCAACAGAATAGCATTTTTTAAAAACAAATCAATACTCTTATCAATATTATTCCCACATTTGTTGAATGCCCCTCCCAAAATGGTGTATCGTTCAACAGTACGGACAGCTTTATCAGAGGAATTACTACAAGGAAGTCAGAGAAAAGAACAGAGTTTACTACGAACTGTATTCATTGGACGGAACACAGGAAGTGCCGGAGGACTACACAGAGATTTCACTGGTGTGTGTCAGACAGGACGGAATGTACTTAGGAAGGGAAGCATTGGACTAGATGTGCAGGTCAATCAGAAAGCACCTGAAAGGATTTGAAAACTTTCACTTCCACTCATTACGACACACTTACACAAGCAATCTGTTAGCAGACGGAGCACCACCGAAGGATGTGCAGGAGCTCTTGGGACATTCGGGCAGTAAGCACCACAATGAATATTTGCGCCCACGCTACAAGGAAAGCCAAGAAGAATTCAGCAAGGCTTCTCGATAAGGTAGTAGGGAACGATTAAGACGAAAACAACACTTTTTCCCTTATAGCTTCCTCACAAGGGAAAAAATAAGGGAAAAGTGCAAATTACATAGATGTTGATGGGCGGGAAAACCCGTAAATACTGGAAAGTTGAGAAAATACACGAGAAATTTTGAATTTGTGAGGGGTAAAAAATGCTATTATTGACACTTAATATGAATATGTTCAATTTTGTTATTGATGATAGTTTTAATGATTATTTTGACTCTATTTCCACTGATATAGCATTTATTCAAGAGTGTAGATATAACAGGATTAATAAACAATATCATGCAGAATGGGCAGGAAATTATAAAGAACCTATTGATAGCCGAATTCATTTATCAGTAGCAATTAGTAAAGATGAGAATATTTCAAAGTCTAATATTGATTTGAATGATGATTATACTTGTGTATTTGTTGAATATGAAAAATATAAATTTGCAGGTGTTCATCTCCCATTAATTGATAAAAAAAGAGAAAACGAGAGGAAGCGTGAAAAGATACTGTCAAAAATTAAGGAAAGTGACTCTAAAATTATTTGCGGTGATTTTAATGCATGTTCAAATAATGAAAATCAAGAATATTTAGAAGAGCTTTTAAATGATAATTATTACATTGATTTATGGCAAGAAGGTATAAATCAAGAAAAAGCATATTATATAAATTTTTTGGGGAAAACAATAAAAGCAGATAGTAAGAAAAATAAAATTAGAACATTTGTTGGAAATAGACATATTGATTATATATTGGCAAAGAAAAATTTTTTAAACTTAAAAGAAATCGCGATTGATTTTAGAACTTTAGCTTTTACTGATCATTGTGGTATTATTATGAATTTTGATATTAATCCAAAAGACAAGTAAACAAACAGACAATTTTCAGTTTGCAAACATGCCAGATAATCAGAACAATTAAAATTGATTGGAGAACTCTCTACACCTTTCGTTGAGTCTCTCATCAACACAAAGTTGTTTTACACGATTTTTCTCTTTTGTTATACTAAAAACAAAGGAGGATACAGCATATGAAAGAAAATAATTTTAGCAGCAGACTGTCAATGTTTCGTCAAAATAAAAATATGACACAGGAAGAATTGGCAGGGCGAATGGGGGTTACACCACAGGCACTTAGCAAATGGGAACGGGGACATAGTTTACCGGATATTTTATTACTCAAGGAACTTTGCCGGATATTAGAAATCAGCGCAGACGATTTATTGGGGATAGAAAATCGGAAAATAACAGAAAACGGAAATGATTTAGCGCAAAAAGAAATCTGGCACAAATTACAAAATTGTTTGGAGCCATTGGAGTGTATTTTCGGAAAAGATTTGGTCCCTGCATTTTTGGATGGGACATATCAGGAAAAAATTGTAGAAGCAAGAAAAAAATTAGCAGGTGAGGGAATCTTAATGCCGCTGGTACGGATACGAGATGATGAAGGGTTAGCCTCCCGTGAGTTTGCAATCTTGTCTTATCGTCAGACTTTGCGAAAAGAGTCGGTAGAAACAGAAATCGAAGACGCTTCCTATATCGTAGAGTGTTTAGAAAAGACCGTAAGAGAAAACTATGCACACATTCTCAATCGGGATTTGGTAAAAGACATGGTAGAGAATCTGCAGAAAAAATATCCTGCACTTATTAGAGGAGTTGTGCCCGAAAGGATTTCTTATGGGTATCTGACCGATGTATTTAAGCAACTGCTAAAAAGAGGACTCGCACCATGGTATTTTAGTAAAATAATTGAAATTATGGATAGTGAATGCCGAAGAAATCCGTCAATCACTGAAGAGGAGTTAGTGTGCACAATCGGGAAAAAAGTGCAAGAGAAGTAGCGATATCCTTTTATTTACAAATCGTATTAAGCTATGATAAACTATTAACATAAATATATTTTTTGGGGAAAGTAGTATTTCCCACTGGCACTAGCAGGCTTAGTATGATTGGAGGATGTTTATGAAGAAAAAAACAAGAAAAAGAAGTTTATGTTTGCTGCTTGCAGCGGCACTTCTTCTGACTTCGATACCGTTTGATATGACAACGTCGTCGAAGGCGGAGGAGAAAGGAACTGTTGTCAGAGATGGTGAGTACACAACCGGTATTTTTGCCGGTGAATATGGAATTGACCAGCTTTTTGATTATGTTATGATGACAAGCACATTAAAGGGTCTGCCATATGATGCATCCTGGGGAACAGCGAATGCTTCTACCGGCCATCAGTTTACAAAGAGTATGATGACGGACAGACATTTTGTATTAAAGTATTCCGGAGATTCAAATTATCCGCTTGCTTTATGTCTTTACGAAGATGATGGCACACCGGTAGTGAGCAGCCGAAACAAAGGGTTAAAGTCATCTTCAAAAATAGGTCTTAGTACCAATGTGTGTCTTACCACCACAGCATCTACTTATATGAAAAAAAAATTATACGGATGGAATTGAAGGTGTAATGGCGCTTTGCAGTATGGGCGAGGCAGATTCCAATGGACTCTATTTTAAGAGTAAGAACGGATTTGGATATTATTTAAGTGGCAGCCAGGGGCGCGATGTTGGGGAGAAAATTGTTTGGGAAGATGATGCCAATACATCGGTTACAATGGATGAACTTGCTGAAATGACAGGATATTCTTCTAATAGTCTGGAGTCCGGTCAGTATGCGGTTATGTATAATTCCGAAGGCGGGCAGCAGGTACTTGATATGCCGGAGGAGCAGACAAAAGAAAAAGATGTTGATCTTACGCTTTCTGAGAATGTTCCAACAAGAAAAGGATACCGTTTTATAGAATGGAACACAAAAGAAGATGGTTCAGGAACTTCCTATGATCCGGGGGCAACGTATTCTAAAAATCAGGTAGTGACTTTGTATGCCATTTGGTACAGATATTATGAAGAAGGATTGTTTGGTGCAAAGTTAAGTAAGGATCAGATTCTTGATGTTATTACCAGTACAAACATGATAAATGGATATGGTTATGATGCTTCTTGGGGAACAGCAGATGCATCCACGGGTCATCAGTTTAAAAGTACCCAATTAAAAGACCGGTATTTTGTATTTCGCTATAGTGGCGACGATAATTATCCGGTTTCGCTTTATATGTACGAAGCCGATGGTACGCCGGTAACCAGCTCGGAATCGAAAAATCTTTACGCATCTTCCCTGATTGGCGATGAGAATAATGTCTGCCTTACAGAGGACGGCTATGATTATATGGAGGCCGCATACGATGATGGAATAAAAGGTCTTGTGTGTCAGGGAGAAGTTACCCAGTATGATGAAAATGGTGTAACTTTTGAGAGTATCAACGGGTTTGGTTATTATGTATCCATTAACCGAGGATATAAAAAAGGAGATTATATCAATTGGAACGAACCGGAATATGGTGCGGATGTTGACGAATTAGATTCCATTGACACCTTCGCAGATGCAGAAATGTATGACGGTGAGTATGCCATTATTTATAACGAAAATACCAGTGATTTGGTGAAAGATTTCCCTTCTACACAGAAGAAAGAAGATTTGTATGCATTCATTATAACAACGCAAAAGCCAACAAGAAAAGGATATGTGTTTAACGGATGGAATACAAAGAAAGACGGAAGCGGACAGGAGTATGCGGCTGGTTCCAGATATAGTGGCACCGGTGTTCTAACGCTTTACGCAACATGGAAAGAAGAAGAAAAAGCTGCACTTGAAATTTATGAAAATGGCGAGAAAGTGGATCAAAGTTATTTGATGTCCAATGAGGATGCAGTTGATAAAATAGTGAAGGATGCAAAAGATTCCAATGATTTTTATGCAAAACTCAATGAAATCAATCTCGTACATACCTTTGAAGTAAAAGGTGGATATGCAGCGGATGATGTATATAAGGCAGTTGCTTCGGATGCAAGCGTAGCATCCTGCGAGATGAATGGAAATATTCTCACACTGACAGGAAAAAAAGATGGATTTACTTACGTTACGGTAACCGATGAAACCAGCGGACAGATTTACCGAATGAGTGTTGACGTAAAGACTTTGGCAAATAAATTGTATATTATCCGTCCAATTACAGACAACAGCTATAAAGATTACCTTACGGATATTGGAAAAGTAGGATGTAATGTCAGCGGCGGAGATGCAGATAAAGTCGAGTGGACGACAGAGAATGATAAGATAGAAAGTATCAAACAACTTTCCAACGGCGACTGTATTGTATGGAAACCGGCACAAGATGATGTTTCAGTCGGTGTGAAATATGGACTTAGTAAAAGCGATATTTCCATAAAAGACATGTTAAGTGGTGAAGCGTCAGGTGCATATCCGATTAACAATTGTCAGGTTTCCTCAAAATATATGCAGAACATAACATTATCGGATGCAACAGGAAAAGGCAAAGAAAGCAAATTTACAATTAAGGCATATTTGCTCGATGATAAGGGAAAAGAAATTGCGAAGGATACGCAGACTTTTGAAAAAAATCTGGTCGATAATCCGTATTCAACAGAGGTTACATTTTCCAATGTAAAACAACTCGATAATGCGGAAGTGCTTCTTGAAATTACGACAGAGAACAATACTTATGAACCAAAACTTGTGAGATATTCGGTATTTTCGGATGGGCAGCAGGTCAGTGGTGGTACCAAAGTGCAGCTTAACAGCAAATCAGACGGTGTCACAGATAACAATATTGTTTATGTCACAGATGAAAATGGAAAAGATATCAATAGTTTATTGATTGATAAAAATGAGACGAAAAAAATTGTTGTAAACTCATGTGCAGCCACAGGCCATCTTATTGAGATAAAAACGTCCGGCAGAGAATTGAGTGCCGCAAAAGAAGAAACTACATATTATGACGGTATGGTAAATGAGTGGAAAAAGTCTGTTTTTGAGATTGACAGTAAAAGTACATCAACAGGAAGACATTCGGTTGAAGTTATTGTAAAAGATAGCAAAAAGAATATATTGTCAACGCAGACAACGCCATTTACAATAGCCAATGTCACAGACCTACCATCACCGGAAAAACCAACTAGCATTAATTTTGTTGGTGATTTGGAGACACCAAAATTGTCTGCCGGAAAAGTCATTAACCGAACATTAAAGTTTAACCTGCCAAAAGTTTTGCCGATGAAGGTAAGTTTTCAGGATACCGATGACCCATTCAAGAAAACGTTTATGATTGCCATTGGCAATGCCGGACTTGATGAAAATAATATTGTGGCAGCAGTAACAGAAACCATTAATGATTTAAAAGATAATAAACTGACAAAAACATTATCCGGTTATGCGTTTGGTAATGCGGACTTTATCGACGGTAAATGGGTTATGACCTATACCGGAGGTGGAATTGCCGGAAGCATTCAGTATGAATTTAGTTTCAATAACAATGTAGTTGTTGGATTTGTTCCATTGTATTATGGAATGAAAGTTGGATGCAGTGCAAACATTGATGCGCTGGTTTCAGGTGGAAACTCTTACCATAACCAGTTTGTCGGACTTGATTTCAGCACAAACAACCTGAAACTGACCAGCCAGTATAATTTTGTAACGGATATTCTTGTTGGAGTAAAAGGATACGTCGGTGCCAGTGGCGGTGTTGGATTTGACGGTAAAGTAGTAAAATTAAAATTTGGTGTAGAGGGTAACCTTTCGGTTGAATATAATCACCGTGTCGTGATTTTCAAGGACCTTGACAAAACAAAAACATATGACGGCGGATATTTGAATTTCTCTGGTGATATTGGATTGTATTTTGAATTTAAGCTGTTATTTATAAAATACAAGAAAAAAATTGTAGGAACCGGATTTAACAAAGGCAGAAGTTACCGAGATTGGGAGAAATTCCCTGTTGGCAGACCAAACTTGTTAGAGTTTGCCGGTATGAAAACAAAATCAAAATCATCACTTCTGAAAATTGCGCCAAAGGCGGATGAAGACTGGATGAATTATATCAATCCATATATAACACCTGTTGCAGCAGAAGATGGTAAAAGCATGGCGATGGTGTATACCGAAAATCTGGAAGATTTGGGAACCATTAATCCGGCGGTAAGTGAATATGATGGAGCAAAATGGTCGGATCCGAAAGTTATGACTGACTGGCGGACAAAAGGCGAGAATCAGACGGTGAACGCGATTGATTATGCCAAAGATGACAAGTTAGAAGTGTTAGCTTTTGATGCGGTAACTTATGATTCGGCGATGGAAAATAGCGATGACATTTCAAGCAGCCAGTTTAATACAAGTGCCAATTCCAGTGAAATTCACGTGTATGTGAATGGAAAGCACACCAAACTCACAGATAATCAGGCAGCAGATACTGCACCGGTAGTTTCCGTAAAAAATGGAAAGGCAATGGTTGTATGGCAGTCCGATACTTATAATCTTGAGTCAATGGATGAAAGTGCTGTCAAAGACGATATGCAGGGAGAGAAGAAATTGTACTTTAGTTTCTATGACGGTACAAAATGGTCCGACCCGGCGTGCTTAGAAAGCGGAGAAATCAAAGGTGTTCAGGCATACGATATGGATATGTCGGATGATGGAACTGCAATGATTCTTGCCAGCATGGGAAGTTCCGATTTACTTAAAAATCGTGAATTGTATTCTTATGTGATTGATAATGGACAGGTGAAAAGTGTAAACCGTGTAACTTGTAATGAAGCGGGGGAAACGCAGCCTAGAGTAAAATATGTAACAGACAATGACGGCATGTTCTTGACCGCATGGCAGCAGTCAGAATACAAGGGCGAGGAAACAAGCAAAGTATATGTAAAAATTCAGGGATATAATATGAGCGGAAGCGCAAATGATTTCTCCCTTGATGACAATGGCGAAGTGGCAGAAAACTTTGATTTCGCAAAGGGCGGCGACACCATTGATGATAGTGCGGTTTACTGGTACTCAATTGGCGATGATTCGCTGAATCATACTTATGTAAAATACATAAATAAAAAGGATAGTACCTTATCAACAAAATATGAAATGAACAGCACCTCATCAGAAAGTGAAAGCATGGTAGGAAATACCGTAACTAAAGAGGGTGATTCATTCTCGGTTGTATCCTGCGCACAGCCACAAAAACAAAGCAGTGGTTCAGATGAAGACGAGGAGCAGCCGGCACGATTGATATTTGCCAAAAAACAGATTAAGAATGAGCTTAGAAATGAAACTGCCAATGCATTTGACCAGAATATTGTTCCGGAAAGTAATGTGAATGTAACCATTTCATTTACAAATGCAGGACGAAAAGCACTGGAAAATGTGACAATTAAAAATAACGGAAATGTAGTTTATGATAATTATCCAATCTCACTGAAAAGCGGTGAAAGCGGACAGATTCAGTTTACCTATTCGTTAGGCAAGACATTGAAAAACGAAGAATTTGATATTGAAGCAGACAATGGTGCAAAAGCGGTGGCAAAACTTACGCTTCTTGGTGCTGACCTTGTCGTATCAAATCCGGAAGTGACATCGACATTGTCCGGTGGCGAGAGAGTTATGCAGGCAGTTATCAGTAATGCAGGTACGACTGCAATGAATGAAAATGACAGCGTGCGCATTGACTATTCAATGGCAGACCAAAAGAATGTAAAGGTAAATCCGATTTCAGCCGGAGCAAAATGGGATAGTAACAAAAAACAGATTGTAGTTTCCGGTAAAGAAGCCATCGAGGCAGTGAATAAAGGAGAGTACATTCTTCAGTTTGGTTATAAACCAACATTCAAAGACGATGCGGATGCAATTGCTTTGTCGATGAATGCGGCTGCTTATGGCAGTGACGGTGCTATGGATGAATTAAACGTGGTAGATAACAGTTCTTCGTTTAGTATCATCAAACCGTCTAAACTTTATGATACACAGCTGGTTTGTGCTGCAATTATTGAAAATGGAAAGATAATTGCAGTTAAGGTTACGAATCAGTATGAGACGGCAATTAAAAAAGGTATTAAGATATCCAATGGAACAGGCAGCAAACAAATCAATGTTGCGTTAAATGGCGAGGAAAGCAAAACATATCCTGTGGAACTTGCTGTTTCAGGCTCCATTGAGTACACATTAAAAGACTACAATGCCAGCGAAAGCACAGCGAAACCAACCGCAACACCTGCACCAACGAAGAAGCCGGCGGTGACACCTGTTCCAACAAAGAAACCGACAGCAACGAAAAAGCCGGCAGCGACAAAAACTCCGGCTCCTAAAATCACAGTCGGCAAAGCAACCATTAAGAAACTTAAGAATAAAGCGAAAAAGAAAATGGTTGTTACCATTAAGGCAGTAAAAGGTGCGTCCGGATATAAAGTTATGTATGCAACAAATAAGAAGTTTAAAAAGGCAAAAACGAAATGGACTTCTGCGAAAAAGGTAACAATTTCCCGCCTGAAAAAAGGCAAGACATATTATGTTAAAGTAATTGCGTACAAAAAAGGAAAGGGTGCTGTTAAGGTGTTCGGTAAAGCAAGTAAGGTAAAGAAAGTAAAGATTAAGAAGTAGGATGTGTCATATGCTCGATGACATTTGACAAGTTTCCGTAAATCAGTAGAAAAACTTTGCGTCTTGTGGGCGCAAAGTTTTTCTGTTGATTTACCGGAAGCCAAAAGATAACGAGTATTTGATATAATCGAATTGTTTAAACATACTGGGAGGTGATTTTATGCAATGCCCGTATTGCAATTACGAAATGGAAAAAGGCATAATTAATCAGGACAGATATCCATTAAAGTGGAAATCAGAAGGACCTAATGCAAAAAAAATAAAGCTCACAAGCTTTATGGAAAAAACATATGTGGAAGCTTATTTGTGTAATAACTGCAATAAGTTAATTATTGATATCTAAAAATGAAATCATGGGGAATACCTCCAAACAACGCTTTTTTCTTGATTTGATTCATAAGGTTGCATTTTTGTGTCGCATTTAAATTTTATCAAGTAAATTTATAAGAAAAAAGCAACCTAAAAGGTACAAATTAACAGAAAGAGGGGCTTTTGTCATCAAACTTCGCTAGATGAAGCCTGATAATTAAATAACAATGCAACCTCATGAGATAAATTCAAGAAAAAGCGTTGTTTCGGAACTGAAGGTTCAGTTTGAGCGCGGCAAGTATTTGGTTGGAAACTAAAAATATCACATCACCCCACTGGCAAAATCTCAACATCCCCGCTGACGGTGTCAAAATCATAGCGGTTAATACCTGAGCCGCAGACAAACTTATCATCTTTTTTAGTTCCGGCAAAACTACAAGTTAAATCCCCGGAAACGGAATCGTTTTCTGCCTCGAATTCAGAGTTACTTGGAATCGAAACCGAAATGTCACCACTGACGCTTTCCATGTCAATTTTTTGAGGTGTAACGGATGAGGTAATATGGCAGTCGCCACTCACGCTGTCACTGTCAATTTGTTCTGCGCTTCCATTAAAAGTAAGGTTTCCACTTACGGTATCCAGATAAAAATTCTTTGTAGAAAGTCCATTAATTGTAGTGTCGGCACTTACTACATCGCCGGAAATTTCAGATAAATTGGAAGCAAGTGAACGTGGAATCAAAATCTCTAAGTTCTTCCTCCCTAAGCTGTGGAAGAAGGAGAAGAAGCTTCCGCTTTCCCGGTAGCGGACATCTAAAGTTCCATCGTGGTAATAATAATGTGCTTTGTCACTATCGGATAGGTCGCTTGCACCATCTTCTCGAATCTGAATAACATTTCCGTCATAAACATCAACTTTTACGGAGCCGCTTACCCAGTCGATGGAAAGACTGGATAATTCGGATGCAGAAATATCAGCATTTCCCACCTGATACAAATCGGCATTGTCATAGCTGGAAAAAGAGCCAAATATCGGAAAGTTGCGGAAGGTGTTGCCAAGAATCCCCACAATTAAAATACCGATGAGGGCGAGTGTCAAAATGCCAAGTACAATAATCTTTATCCAGATGGCAGTTTTCTTTTTCATAATCGGTCCCTCCTAATTTGCTTTCAGCTCAAAAACAGCTTTGATAATGGATTCAAGTGCGGCACCAATTAAGAAGATGACCCATGAAATGTGCCATGCCATAGTAGTAAAGCTAATCACAAAGTACAAGGCGGTAATGAATACCCACAAAGCACTTTTAATTGCACGCATTGCCTGCTTATTCGTGTCATTTTTACTCTTCCACTCCTTGAAATCTTCCATAAAAGTGTCGTCCATTTTCGTGTAACGCGGTTTTGTCATGGAATTGTAAATAATAATTCCGGTTGCGATGGCAATAAAAACAAAAAGACCACAAGCACCAATGGCGTCCGGCAGATGCAGACTGTCTGTAATAATTGGCGGTGTAACACACAAAATATAAAGCATGATGGCAACAGAAATGCGGATGGCTGATTTTTTGCGCCATGCCATATAATTTTCCGAGTCTATTTGGTTTGGCGTCTGGGACGAATCTTTCAGGGAAGCAAGAAGTTCATCCAAATCACCAATACTTGCAATGGCAATGTTGTAAGCGGCTTCCTCTGATTTCCCCTCTGCCACAAGGTCGTGGTATTTGTCCACGATATTTTGCAAAATTTCTTCTTTTACTTCAACTGCTTTTTTTGTATTTGGAACATCCTGAAATAAATGGTCCATGTAAGCTCGTAATTTGTTCTCCATAAAATCCTCCTTATAAAATAGATTGTGCCATTTCATTATACTTGTTTGGGATTTGACGGTTCCGAATGAATTAAGACGTCAATAAATCCCTTTGCAATCTCCCATTCGCTGCATAACTTCCGGTAGGCGTTGCGGCCTTCCGGTGTAATGGTATAATAACGTCTTCTGGCACCGGTATTTTCATTTCCCCAGTAAGAACAGATGTAACCGGCTTCTTCAAGCCGCCGGAATGCGGTATATAAAGTAGCTTCTTTTAGTTCATACTCATTTTGCGTAAGTTCCTGAATCCGTTTATTAATCTTATATCCGTAACTGTCCTCCTGCAAAAGCTGGGCGAGAATGATGGTATCGGTATGTCCTCGAATCAAGTCCGATGCAATTGACATGAACAATCCTCCCTTCGTGTTTGTTAGTGCTATTAAATCATAATATACCTCGTCTGTCAAGGTATATTGAAAATATAAGTACATTTGTCACGATACTTGACAAATGTCATGCGATGCGATAGGGTGAGAGAATATGATGATACAGTTAGAGAGAAGGGGTAACCGATGATAGCGATTATTGTGGCGATGAGTGAGAACCGGGTGATTGGCAGAGAGGGAAAAATACCGTGGGATTTGCCGGAGGATAGAAAAAAATTTCAAATGCTGACGATGGGAAATGCCATTGTGATGGGACGCCGCACGTATGATGAAATTGGACATCCGTTGCCCGGGCGGATGACGTATCTTTTGTCCGGAACGAAAAAGGTTGAACTGGAAAACTGCTACACGGTGCAAAGTTTAGAAGAAGTATGGGAAAAAGAAAAAAACACCGGGCGGGATATCTTTATCTGCGGCGGGGCGTCGGTATATGAAGAAGCGCTTAGGAATACCGATAAAATATATGTAACGAAACTTTTGGAAAAGGTAGAAGGAGACACTTTTTTTCCTATGTTTTCGGAGGAAGAATTTGTGGAAAAAAGCTGTGAAATTTTAGTGCCTCAAAAGGCTGTTTTTTACGAATATGAGCGTGTGCAAAAAAAGGGTAAACTTATGCTTTCCACACTGAAAGATTTGTGGTATGATGGTAAAATAGTTACGAAAGAGAAACAGTTGCGGATTTTCGATGAAAAAAGCGGTGAATGGGAAGTTTTTTCGCCCGTGATTTTTCAAAATTGTATGCGGCCGGAAGAGGTTACAATTTATCCGCTCACGATTACTTTACTTGCGGAAGATAGGATACAGATTGAGACAAAATATCAGCAGAGGGAATTCGATTTAAAAGATAAGGAAATCGAATTATGTGAATGGGAAGCGAAAATTCACAAAGTGGAATGTACGCATTGTGAAAACTGTGGCAGATGCGGCTGGTAAACGAGAAGAAATCAGAGGTGTAGATGAAGTGAAAAATCAAATGATATATAGAAGGGCATTGAAGCTTGCGATTCCGATGATGATACAAAATGGTATTACCAACATGGTCGGGTTAATTGATAATGTGATGGTTGGTAGCATTGGAACAGAAGCGATGACGGCTGTCTCGATTGTCGGACAGCTTATTTTTGTTTTTAACCTTGCTATTTTCGGAGGAATATCGGGTCCCGGTATCTATGCTGCCCAGTATTATGGACAGGGAAATGAAGAGGGATTCCGTAATGCGGTCCGCATGAAAATGTGGATTTGCGGGATTTGTATTATAGCCGGACTTTTACTCTTTTTGCTGGCGGGAGAGAATTTGATTGGTCTTTATCTTCACGGTGAAAGCCAAGTTGTGAATGCGTCGCTTACGATGTCTTATGCAAAAGAATATCTCGTGGTTATGTTATTTACTTTTGTTCCGTTTGGCGTGACGCAGATTTATGCGAGCAGTCTTAGAGAGACCGGCGAAAGCATAAAGCCGATGATAGCTGGTATTGCATCTGTGGTTATTGATGTGGTATTTAACTATTTTCTTATTTACGGAAAATTTGGTTTTCCAAAGCTTGGAGTGAGGGGAGCAGCAATTGCAACTTTGATGGCGCGTGTGGTTGAGATGTTAGTTGTGGTTATCTGGACGCACTGCAAAAAGAAGGAAATTACATTTATCAATGGATTGTACCGGACGCTTCTTGTGCCGAAGGCAATTATGGGAGAAATGATAAAAAAAGGACTTCCTATTTTCTTAAACGAGTTTTTGTGGGCAGGCAGCATTGCGGCGTTGACACAGTGCTATTCGACACGCGGTTTGGAGATTGTGGCAGGACTTCAGATTTCTAATGCCATTTGTAATCTTTTGAATGTTGTATTTATTTCCCTCGGTTCTGCCGTTGGTATTTTGAGCGGTCAGACACTCGGAGCGGGCGAATACGACAAGGCAAAGAAAAATGCGTACTCACTGATGAAATTTGCAGGTGTAATTTGTGTGGGACTTACAATACTTTTAGTTTCCATTTCGGGAGTTTTTCCGAATTTGTATGATACAACGAGCCAGGTGCGAAATTACGGAACGTGGTTTATTATTATTACGGCATTGTTTTTCCCGGTGCAGGGTGTTTTGAATGCTCTTTATTTTACCGTCCGTTCCGGGGGAAAAACATTTATCACGTTTTTGTTTGACAGTGTGTATTCGTGGGTTGTACCGCTTCCGATTGCGGCGGTATTATGCTACTACACAGGTCTTCCCATTCTGGGCGTATATGCGATTGTACAGGCAGCAGATTTAATCAAACTTGCTGTGGGATATATCCTGATTCAAAAGGGAGTCTGGATTAGTAATATTGTAGAGGATTAGAAAAGGAGATTGTTATGAAACATGAAAAAAGGTCAAAGTGGTCATCACAGGCAACATTTATTTTAGCGGCGATTGGTTCCGCCGTTGGACTTGGAAATGCGTGGCGCTTTCCGGGACTTGCCGCAAAGCACGGAGGCGGAACATTTTTGTTAATTTACTTAGTTGCACTGTTTGTTGTCGGGATTCCACTTCTGATGATGGAGGTTTCCGTTGCACGTAAATTCCACCGTGGTGCCGGCGAAAGTATGCGGGGAATTAATAAAAAGACAGAGTTTATCGGATGGGCAGCAACATCAAATGCATTTGTTATTTCTACCTATTATGCAGTTGTTTTTGCATGGGTAATTTTGATGACGGTATGCTCGGTAAAATTTGCCGGTATGACAGGAGATGTAAATGCGGCGCAGAATCTTTTTGCCGATGTAACACAGACAACATGGGATATCAAAGGTTTTAGTATTCCAATTCCGGTACTGCTTTCTGTTATCGTGGCTTGGGCAGCGATTTACTATTGTATCCGAAATGGTGCAAGCAGTGTGGGTAAGGTTGTAAAGTATACCGTATTTCTTCCGGTCATTCTGCTTGTCATTATGGCAATCAAAGGATGTACGATGTCAGGTGCCGGTGAAGGTCTCCGGATGTTTTTCATTCCAAGCACGAGTGCTTTTGAAGATCCAAGTTTGTGGATTGATGCCATTGGACAGGTATTTTACAGTTTATCGATTATGATGGCAATTATGTTTGCATATGGTTCTTATCTTGGCGAGTCGGCAAATGTGGCAAAAGACTGTGTAATTATTGCGCTTTCGGACGCAGCAGTCAGCATTTTGTCAGGTATCGTTATGTTTTCCACAATGGGTGGTGTTGGGATGCTTGATTCGATTACGGATTCCGGAATTGCAACAGCATTTATCGTATACCCGCAGGCAATTGTAAATCTTACAGACATTGGCTGGTTTAATGCCTTGTTTGGTGCTATTTTCTACCTGATGTTAGTAACGCTTGCGATTGATTCAGCCTTTTCGATTATCGAGGGTGTGTCGGCATCGGTGGCAGATAAGTTCCATTTGAATCCAAAGAAGGTGACACGGTGGGCCTGTGTAATCAGTGCTGTTATTTCTTTATTATACGCGACACGTGCCGGTGTAGCATGGCTTGATATTGTGGATAACTGGACAAATCAGATTAACTTGATTGTAATCGGAATTTTGGAATGTATTGCGGTTGGCTGGTGCTTTCAGATTGATAAAGTGTGGCAGCAGATTAACCGAAATACAAAGAAATTTAAAATGCCTCGTATCTGGATTCGTCTTGCGATTCGTTACATTGCGCCAGCGACATTATTGATTTTGTTTGTGTGGAATCTGTATGTTTTGTTTGTGCAGAAAGGCGGTCATTATGGTTATGCTTTGTGGGCAGAGTGCCTTGCCGGATGGCTTGTATCGGCGCTTGTGTTTGCGAGCGGATTTATTCTCAAATTAATTGTGAGACATAAAAAGAAACACGGGTTTGTTGAAGATGAAATCGTGTGGGAAGAAAATGACCCGGAAGTTGAAAAATAAAAAAGCAGATGACGGGAATCGAACCCGCCTCCCCAGCTTGGGAAGCTGGCGTTCTACCGATGAACTACATCTGCCTAAGTGTGGCGACAGAAACCAAAATTTCTGTCGCCTTTTCTATTTTAACTTGAAATATTTAATCTGTCAATTTTTCTTCATGACGGAGGGATATAAATTAGGATACGATACCATTACTATTACAGGAAATGGTAACAGATTTCGTAAAATTTTTTGGGGTATTGTTTCTTGAATGAGTCGCAACAGCTGTTGCGGTTGCGGAAGAGCCATTTTTACTTGAAGTAACGGATTTTATTTTCCATGAGGAGGAGGGGCATGTTGTACTATGGGAATAAGAGGTACATTTAGATGTGCGACCGTTATACGTGAATGTGGCCTTAATTGATACAGACCAAAGTGTTAAACCATTTTTGCTCTTATATTTTGAGGTCTTTGTTTTTGTTATGGACTTTGATGAAGAAAGGTAGGAAATATTATTAGAAAATGCAGGTGTACCAGTAATAATGGTTTCTAGATAGTCTCCATTTTCTAATAAATAAATCTGTTTTGACGATGTGAAGCTGGCGGCCTGACTTTTTCTAGATAAGATAGAAAAAGAAAAACAAATAAAAAGTGTAA
>ENA-OPWR01001469-OPWR01001469.1-human-gut-metagenome-genome-assembly--contig:-NODE-1469-length-17958-cov-3.391666_pt1 | contig 17958 bp, 18 predicted proteins | sample MGYA00241507_ERZ502006 | MGnify/ENA primary metagenome ERZ502006 (study PRJEB25962, sample SAMEA2043041) | human gut metagenome | biome: human gut; feature: human-associated habitat; material: faeces...
CGTTTAAGAAAGGTGTTGATGATATTATGATAAAAATAATCAAACAAGAAATTAAGATAAGTCATGAACTTAAAAGTAAAGTAGAATGGGGTTGTAAACTAAATAGTAATAAACTTATTTTTATTAATGGTAGTTTATTAAAATTAGAACCAACCAATATAATATATATAGAATCACATACCAATATAGAATATATAGAACCCAATAAAGTAATTATTAATAACAATATATATTATTTAAAGTATACAAATTTATTTGCTATATATTATTTAAAGTATACAAATTTATTTGCTATAGAGATTTTAAGGTTAAAAACTATAAATTATTAAAAGTAACACACCTACAAGACTATAACCAATTTAAAAGTAAAAAACTAAATTTTGAATAAATATTTAGAACTATTATTAAAGAAAGAATCAATCAAAAAGCAAGTAGGTAGTAAGTAAAAGAAAGAATTTAATAAGGGCATACAAGATACTTCATAGCTCTGCCACGGGAGGTTCATTTTAATGAATCTCTTATTTATAATAACCTTAATTCATTATTAATAAAATAAACTAAAATCAATTATTTGTATTATCATTCCATATCATTAGTAACCACTTGATGAAGACTTTCATTAATAGCCTTAGCAATTGTATCACTCAATTTTTCTACCAGAAAATCAATTTCCTTTGGCGTTACAATCATATTATAGCCAATGTTATTTAAAACTTCCATAATTAACTCTTTTTTCTTTTCTTCATCAATTGTTCCCAACATACCACTAACTTTTTCTTTTTCTTCATCACTTAATTTTTCTTTTTGAATTCTTTGTAAGTACTTTTTACTATTCCGAGAAAAAACTAATTTATTTTCATCATAATGATTTTTTAGATAAGAAAGATGTTTAAACAAATAATCAATTGTATCATTAACCAAAATAGAACTTTCTACAACAGTAGGAACCCCAATTGCAATAACCGGAATTCCAATCGTATCCAAACTAATTTCTTTTCGATTATTTCCAATTCCACTACCAGGATGAATACCAGTATTAGTAATTTGAATCGTTTTATTAATTCTATCAATTGAAGAAGAGGCGAGGGCATCAATAACAATCAAAAATTTAGGTTGAATTTTATTTACTAGACAAAGAATAATATCTGAAGTTTCAATTCCTGTATTTGCCATCACACCAGGACAAATTGCAGAAACACAGCGAATTCCTTTCTTTACTGATACATCCAGTAAAAATAAATGTCTGGTTACCATAACTTTATCCAAAACAAGAGGACCTAAAGAATCTGCAGTACTATCACGATTTCCAAGACCAATAACCAAGCAGTCATCATAATCCTTAATATTCATCTCTTTCAGTATTTTCTTTATTTCATTAGATAAATATTTCTCAATTTCAATTTTATCTTCATGATTAGTAATATCTTGAAACTCTAAAGTAATATAAATTCCTTCTTTTTTCTTAAGCAAAGTACTTAATTCTTTCGTAACCTCAATATAAGAAATACTCAAATTATCACTAATAAGTTCTTTATTTAAAACTTTATTTTCAACATCCTCATCAATAATTAAATCAGTTCTAATATTAAAATTTTCCAAATTAATCCTATTTTTCATAAAAAAATCACCTCATTAGCTATATTTTTTACAAATTTTACAGATTTTATTTGCCTTTTTCTTAATTTTTTGTTAAAATTGTATGTAGTAATTTGGAAGGAGAGTGAAAACATGGCAAATGTAGCAAACGCTAAGAAAAAGATTAAGCAAATTAATAAAAGAACTTTAGAGCATACAATGTTAAAATCAACTGTTAAAAATGCAATTAAAAATACTGATAAAGCAGTTTTAGCAGGAGATAAAGAAGCAGCTGAAAAAAGTTTAAGACTTGCAATCAAAAGTTTAGATAATGCAAAGTCAAAAGGTTTGGTTCATAAAAATAAAGTTGACAGAGAAAAATCTCGTTTAACACTAAAAGTTAACAAAATGGAAGTAAAATAGTAAAAATTACTTCTTTTTTTATTTTTCGTGTGCTATAATATTACTAGAAGTTAAGAAATATGGCTAGAAATAGGTGAGATTATGAGTTTAGGGCAAAAAATTATTATATCTGTAGGTGCATTTGTAATAACTTTTATTACAGTATGTACTTTTTTTAAAAGTGATATTGATTTTTTGCTCACTTCTAGAACTGTCGAAAGAAAATATGGAACAACTGCAGAAAACTCCTATTTTTTAGAAGATCATTTTGATTATGTTGAGCCATATGAAAAGGCAGAAGTTCATTCGATGAAAGAAATTATGAATTCAATTTATTATTTAATTAATTCAGGAGTAACAAAATCAGAACGTTACTGTGCAAAAGACTATAAGAACTGTTATACAGACATGGAAGCAATCTCTAGCGATACCAACATGTTGAGTATTTTAAATAACTACGTTCACCCCTTTAACAGTTTTGATAGTATTATCTTTAATTTTGATGATAATATTATTAAAGTGGAAATTAAACATACTTATACAGATGAAGAATTAAAAGAACTAAATGCTAAAGTAGATGAAATTATTAAAAAGACAATAACAAACGAAATGAGTACTAAAGATAAAATTAAAGCCATTCATGACTACATTATAAATCATACAGAATATGATACTTTAAAAACCAAGAATATTAATGATACAACATATCATTCTAATACAGCATATGGAGTTTTGATCGAAGGTTATGGAATTTGTAGTGGATACTCAGATGCAATGAAATTATTTTTAGATAAATTAAATATCATTAACTATAAAATTAGTAACGATCAACATATTTGGAATCTAGTTTATTTAGATGGAACTTGGTTACATTTAGACTTAACTTGGGATGATCCCGTTAGCGATAAAAACATTACCAGAGATAATTATTTCTTAATTAGTACAAAAACACTAAAAGAATTAAATGATGATGTTCACTATTATGATGCAAATATTTTTAAAGAAGCAAAAGGGGAAAGTTAAAATTCCTTGCTTTTTTTTCATTATATTAGTATAATAATGTCGAAAAGAAAGTGATATAATGAAAAGAAAAGTCCAATATTTAAGTATAATAATCATATTGTTTTTAATTGCAAGTCTTGGAATTTATCTTTTTTCAAGTGATAGATTTTCTAATTCTAAAAGTGGCTACGAATTATTACAAATCCAATTAAAAAAGAAAAAAGATACAATTTCTACTGATGTTATTGTAAAAAATAATTTTCTTCCCCAAACGGAGGATGTTTCTGAAGAAAAAGAAGAAATAAGTACTGTTGATACTAGAGAACAGAAACAAGAAGAAACAGACAAAAATTCCAAAGAAAATCAAAATACTTCAGAAGATTTTATCTTAGAAGTATCTGAATAATTGAGAAAGTTTTTTCGCTTTTAGGAAAAGCTTTTTTTATTGACATCAAATTTCTTTTGTGATAGGATATAGCCTAATTATCAAGGGGAGGCAATGAAGTTGAATAAAAAAAGTTTATTAGAACTAAGAAAACTAAGTATAGAAGAACTAGCTAAATATTATAAAGAACAAAGAAAAGAAGCAATAGAAGGGAAAATTCCTCTTTCTGAGAAAAGTATTAGAATAAGAAATAAAATTCACCAATTATTATTACAAATTGTCATTATTGATCGCTTGTTTAGTCATGAAACAGTAACTGTTCTAAAAGATGAACGAGTAAAAAATAATCATCCAAAAGTTTTTGCTTGTACCCATATTGGAGGCAATGACATTCAAAGAACGTTTGAAGCAATAAAAGATCCAGCTTATCTATTTTTAGGTGATCCGCAAGAACTTTATCGCAATTTAGAAGGATTACTTCTATATCTAAATGGAGTCATTTGCTTAGAGACAAGAGATAAAATTGATCGAGGAATAGCCAAAAAAAGATCAATTGAACTTTTAGAAAAAGGAGGAAATCTTCTAATTTATCCAGAAGGTGCTTGGAATATTAGCCCTAATTTACCTGTGATGAAACTTTACAAAGGAGCAGTAAACATTGCTGTAAAAACGAAAGCAGACTTAATTCCAATTGCTATTGAACAAATAGAAAATCATTTTTATGTAAGCATTGGAAAAAATATCATGACTAGTGACATGGAAAATATAGATACCAATCTTCTAAATCAAACATTAAGAGATGCAATGGCAACAGAAAAATGGCATATTTGGGAAAGTGTAGGAGTATATTCAAGAGACGTTGTAAAAGATCAAACAGTAGATAATTATCAACAATCAATCGTCAAAAAATGCAGCTACAACTTTACACTAGAAGATGTTTTAGAAACAATGTATAAAGACCCTAATGAAATTAGTTATGATGAAGTATTTGCGCCAATTAAAAAATTACACTTACACAAAAATTAGGCAAAATTGTCTAGCTTTTAGTTGCACTCTATTGCTAAAAATGATAAAATAATAATTACCCTAAAAAATAGAAAAGGTGATTTATGGAATTTTTAATATTACCTATTGCCACTTTATTATTGGCATATTTATTAATAATTATCTTTTATAGTAAAAAAAGAGCAACAATAGAAGAAACAAAAATTTATTCTAGATTATTAATTATCAATTTCATTGATGCAGTTTTAGCTATTTTAACTTATGTATTTGCCAAAACATTTTCTTTTGAATTAGGAACAATTATCTTACAAAAAATATATATGTCCTTAATAATTTTAATGACAGTCTATATTAATTGCTATAATATTGCTATCATGAAAATAAATAAAAAATTAAAAAAAAGAATAACTAATATTTTAATGTTTTCTTTCTATATTGTTTTTTTACTCATCATGTTTACAAATTTATCTGTAATTAATGAAGGACTCATTTTAGATGGCTACGGACTATCTTATGATATTACATTATATTCTACAATAATATATCTAGGTCTTATTGTCTTTTCCTCAACAATTATTTTTATCAAAAATAAAGATTGTTTTAAAAAAGATATTCCTTTCATTTGCTTGATATTTTTGTATATTATAGGATTAATCGCAAGAAAGTTCTTTCCTAATGTAATGTTTGAAAATTTCTTTTTTACTTATATGTTACTAATTATGTATTTTACTATCGAAAATCCAGATATCAAAATGATAGAAAAATTAAATTTAGCGAAAGAAACAGCTGAGAAAGCTAACCGAGCAAAAAGTGATTTTCTATCCTCAATGTCCCATGAAATAAGAACACCATTAAATGCTATCGTAGGACTATCTTTAGAAATACAAGAAAAAGAAATTTGCCCTAAAGAAATGAAAGATGATTTAGAAGACATTGTTTTTGCTTCCCATACCTTATTAGAAATTGTTGGCAATATTATGGATATTAATAAAATAGAATCAGATAAAATGAAAATTACTTCTTCCTCTTATTCCATTCAAGAAGAAGTTAAAAATTTAGTTAGAATATATGTAACTAGACTAAAAGAAAAAAATCTTACATTAGAAATTCATATTGCAAAAGATATCCCCCAAAAATTAATTGGCGATAAAAGTCATATCAAAGAAATTATTAATAATTTATTATCAAATGCAATTAAATATACCGACAAAGGAAAAGTAAAATTAGAAATAACAGGAATACTTAAAGAAAAAGCTTATTATCTAAAAATTGTATGTAAAGATACAGGAAGAGGAATAAGTAAAGAAAATTTAAAAAGATTATTTACCAAATTTGAACGCTTTGATGTCGAAAAAAATTCAACTATTGAAGGAACAGGTCTTGGTCTCGTCATTACCAAAAAATTAGTAGAATTAATGAAAGGAAAAATTACAGTTGAATCAGAAGTAGGAATAGGTTCAGTTTTTACGGTAATTCTTCCTCAAAAACTAGAAAATGATAAGGAATATTTGCCTCAAGAAACTGTTTTTCAAGGTACAAAAAATATTCTTGATAAGGATTTAAAAATACTCATTGTTGATGATAATAAATTAAATCGAAAGGTAGCAAAAAACTTCTTGGAATCTTTGAAAATAGAACAAATAGATGAATGTAGTAATGGACTAGAATGTTTAACAAAGATAAAAGAAGGAAAAATTACTTATGATATTATCTTAATGGATATTATGATGCCTGTAATGAATGGAGAAGAAGCATTAAATCAATTAAAAAAAATAGATGACTTTCATACTCCTATAATTGCCCTAACAGCAGATGCTTTAGCAGGTGCTGAAGAAAAATATAAAAAAGAAGGATTTAACGGATATTTATCCAAACCATTTACCAAAGAACAAATACAAACCCAAATAGAAAATATTTTAAAAAAGGCAAATGATAACAAATGAAAATATTTTTCAAATGAATGCCCAATATTCATTTGTCTTTTTTTTGAGTAAAGTTTTTGATAAGTATTTTTTTCCTCTAACATTAATACCATTTAATAGGTGATCATAATGTTTTCTAAATATATTCATAAAAGAATTCGGATTGTTTTATTAGTAATTATTTTATGCTTTTTATTAATTATTGGAAAAGTATTTTATATACAAGTAATTGATTATCAAAAACTAAATCGCTACGCTAATGGTCTATGGAGTAGAAATCTTCCAATTGAAGCCGATAGAGGAAAGATTATGACAGTTGATAAAAAGGTAATTGCTGATAATTTAACAACAGTATCTCTAGTATTTATTCCTAATCAAATTGATACAAATAAGAAAGAACAAATTGCAAAAGAGATTGCTACAATTTTAAATTGCAATATCAAAGCAATTAGAGAGCATATCTTTAAAAGTTCCTCTATTGAAAGAGTACATCCAGAAGGTAGAAGATTAAACTATGAACAAGCAGATAAAATAGAGAGTTTAGGATATGAGGGAGTATATTTGGTAAAAGAGTCAAAAAGAGTATACCCATATGAAAAGTTATTGTGTCATACATTAGGTTATGTAGGAATAGACAATCAAGGATTAAGTGGATTAGAGTTACAATATGATAATTACTTAACTGGTTCAGCTGGTGCAATTCAATATTATAGTGATGCCAAAGGGAAAAAGCTAAAAAAAGTGGAAAATTATGTAGAACCAACCAATGGAATAGATGTAGAACTAACCATTTCATATGATATTCAAAGTGTCATGGAAAGAGAATTAGATAATGCGATGACAAAATATAATGCTGATGGAGCTTGGTCAATAGCAATGAATCCAAAAACAGGAGAAATATTAGGTTTAGCCTCTAGACCAGGATTTGATCCAAATGAGTATCAAAAATATAAGACAGAAGAAATTAATCGTAACTTAGCAATTTGGGCTAGCTATGAGCCAGGTAGTACCTTTAAAATTGTTACCTTAGCAACAGCATTAGAAGAGGAAAAAGTAGATTTAGAAAAAGATACCTTTTATGATGGTGGATCTGTTAATGTTGATGGCGCTAGGATAAAATGTTGGAAACATGGAGGTCACGGAGCTCAAACGTTTTTACAAGTAGTTCAAAACTCATGCAATCTTGGAGTAAATACAGGAACACTTTTGAATTTGCAGAAACCCTTGAAAATAGTATAAAATATAGCACCAAGATTGATGCTTGTTCTACATATAGTTTGATTTATGATGGTGTTGAATACTCTAGCAATGAAAGGATTGAATTTGATAATAATATGAAACAATCATTCAATGAAATTAAAATACAAGAAGATTCTAAAAATAATATTGATACTAATACTTATGAAAATCTTATATTTAATAAGAAGAAAATTGCTATATCATTATTTGATAAATTAGATAAGGAAATATTAAGTATTAATAATGAGATAAAAAGAAATTACTTAATAAAAAATGTAGCATATAAATTTATAAATAAAATTTTAGAAATTCAGATAAACCAAAATAATTTATTAGTTACATTTCATAGAGATTCAAAACAATTTGATAATTATAATAAATTAGGATTAAAAAAAGGATATGAAAATACTAGCCTTTGTTATTGTATGATAGTTGAAAGTAATGAAGATATATTATATGTAAAAAAACTAGTACAAAATTTATATGACTATATAAACTCTCCTAAAGAAGATATTGGAGCAAAATTGTTAGATATATTAAGTTTTAAAATTAAAACATTGTCAGAAGATATAACTACACATAAAACTAATAAAGGTCTTGTTTTTAGAAATAAGAGAAATTTTGCTATTCTTTGTAAGACTAATTATGGAATCTATATAAGAATTTTAAATGTTAATAATAAAGATAATACATTAAATGTTGTTACCAGAAAATCGTATGAACCGTTATGCTTATCTTATAAAATATTAAATATAGAAGATATTGATAAAGTTTTACCCTATATTATAGAAAGTTATAACATAAGTAAAATAAATCCAGTGGATTTAAAACATAAATTTTATGAATTATATTATTCAGATGGTTATAAAGCAAGCCATTAATAGTACAACTTTCTTTAGCGATTCTAACTTTAAAGATATGGCTTTAAAATCATTAATGTTTGTTGGATGTGGTACATTCCTTTTAACGGGCTCACAAGTTGTTAATAGATTTATTGGTTCAAATGTTAGTGCTAATTCTGTCGAGAACAATTAATGAGTTTAATGAGTTATGGCCATGCGTTATCTACTGCAACTCATATTGGAGGAAATGCTATTAGTGGTGCTACTTCCTTTGGATTAGGTGTTGGTGCTTCTGCTCTAGGAAAAGTTGGAGGAAATAAACTTGTTAATTCTATTGGAGGAGCTCTTCAAAAATTTGGTAATAATATCAAAAGTAATAATAGTCCAAACTCTAATCCAATTAAAAGTGGTATTCAAAACGGTATTGGAAATACTATTGAAAAATTTGGTGATAAAGTTAAAAATTCAACCCCATCAAATATTGGTAAAAATATGAGAATGCATGGTTGTGAAAATATGGGTGAAGCCGTAAGTTCTATTATGCCACAAAGAAATATGTATCGAAGGAGATACAGATCAAGGGAGTGATAAATTTATGTATATAACAATAAAAAGTATAAAAAAGACTTTAGGAAAATATATAGAAATGACAGGCCTTTATATAGGACTTCCTATGCTCATGCTATTTTTAATACTATTTGCTTTTACTAACTTTAAATTACAAGCATTAGTATTTTTATCAGTATGTGCATTTTTATTGATTACTATAAATCTTTCTAAAAAAAATCGTATGTATAAAGTAGTTATTTTACTTTTTAAATATGTTTTTAAGTGTAAAGAATATATTTATTTAAAATAAAATGGTATAATTAAAAAGACAAACAGATAAATAGTAAGTTATCGCTCAAATTATCTTTCTAATTATAAAAAAATTGAGTAATAATAATCATAAAGTTATTGACAAACTATATGAAATAATATAAAATAAAACAAAATTAGGAATAATTCTTAATTTAGAAAGGAGATACATGAATAACTATTCTAAGCAAAGAGAAATTATACTAGAAACATTTAAGTATTTAAATCATCCAACAGCGGAACAAATATATGATAAAGTACATCAAGATAATCCAACTATTAGTAAAAGTACAGTTTATAGAAATTTAAATGTTTTATTGGAAAATAAAACTATCAAGAAAATAAAAGTATTAACTGGACCAGACAAATATGATTCTTTTGATAAAGAACATTATCATGTAATATGCAACAAATGTGGAAAAGTTTTTGATTTTATGTATCAGTTTAAGAAGGAAAAACTAAAAGAATTGATTCATAATCAAACGAGTGTAATTACTAATGTAGACAGTATCATTTTATATGGAATATGTGAAGAATGTAAATCTAAAATAAAGTATGAGGAGGAATAAAAAATGGAATTAAAAGGATCAAAAACAGAAAAAAATTTAATGGAGGCATTTGCAGGAGAATCACAAGCAAGAAATAAATATACCTATTTTGCAAGCAAAGCTAAAAAGGAAGGATATGAGCAAATAGCAGCAATATTCCAAGAAACAGCAGATAATGAAAAAGAACATGCTAAATTATGGTTTAAACTATTACATGATGAAGATATACCATCTACAGCTGAAAACTTAAAAGCAGCAGCAGAAGGAGAAAATTTTGAATGGACAGATATGTATGATAGAATGGCAAAAGAAGCAAAGGAAGAAGGATTTGATAGAATAGCATATTTATTTGAAGCGGTTGGAAAGATAGAAAAAGAACATGAAGAAAGATATAAAAAATTATTAGAAAATGTAGAAGATGGGTTAGTATTTTCTAAAGATGGAGATAGAATTTGGAAATGTAGAAATTGTGGACATATTGTAATTGGTAAAGAAGCACCAGAAATTTGCCCAGTTTGTAGTCATCCAAAAGCATATTTTGAAATAAAAGCAGAAAATTATTAATATAGAAAATTATTAATATATTAGTAAAATAAGAGATACCTTTTTGTATCTCTTATTGAAATTAAAAAAGGAGAAAAAAATGGCTAAATATAAATGTCAATTATGTGGACATATTTATGATGAAGAAAAAGAGGGAGTTAAATTTGAAGACTTACCAGATGATTGGAAATGTCCAATGTGTTTTGCACCAAAGAATATGTTTAAATTAGTAGAAGAAGATGCAAAACAAGAAGAAAAAGTAGAATCTAAAGAAGAAACAAGAAAGAATGAAAATAAGCTAGAAAACTATTTAAAAGAATATACTCGTAGTACAGACGAAGTAGAACCAAGAATGGAAGATATCCATACAATGGCTATTACAGGAAAAAGTATTATTTCAGCAATGGGAACAAAGCTACCTGTAACTAGCTGGAATGATATTCTAATTCTGGGTGGACAACTTAGCAAAATGCCACTTTTTGAGGATGAAGAAGTTAGTCTAAGAACAGTAATTGGTAAAAATGCGAAAAAGCCAATGATTTTAGAAACACCTGTATTTGTAACACACATGTCTTTCGGTGCATTATCAAAAGAAGCCAAAACAGCCTTGGCCATAGGAACGAAAAATGTAAAAACAGCAATATGTAGCGGAGAAGGTGGAATATTACCAGAAGAATTTGAAAATGCTTATGAATACATTTTTGAATATGTGCCAAATAAATATAGTGTTACGGATGAAAACTTAAAAAAGGTAAGTGCAATAGAGATTAAAATAGGTCAAGGAACAAAACCAGGAATGGGAGGACACCTACCCGGAGAAAAAGTAACAGAAGAAATTGCAAAAATAAGAGGTAAAAAAGTAGGAGAAGATATTATTAGTCCATCTAAATTTAAAGAGATTGAAACAAAAGAAGACTTAAAATCTCTAGTAGATGAATTAAGAGAAAAATCAGAAGGAAGACCAATTGGTGTGAAATTTGCAGCAGGACATATAGAAGAGGATCTAGAATTTGCTTGTTTTGCAAAGCCAGATTTTATTACAATAGATGGGAGAGGTGGTGCAACAGGTGCAAGCCCTAAAATCATAAAAGATGCAACAACAGTACCTACAATATATGCACTATATAGAGCAAGAAAATATTTAGATGAGCATGGAGAAGATATATCACTTGTCATAACGGGAGGACTAAGAACTTCATCAGATTTTGCTAAGGCAATTGCAATGGGAGCAGATGCTATCGCTATTGGAACAGCTGCAATGATGGCAATTGCTTGCCAACAGTACAGAGTTTGCAATAATGGAATGTGTCCGGTAGGAGTAGGAACACAAGATTCAGAATTAAGAAAAAGATTAAATATTGAAAAAAGCAGTAAAAGGTTAGAGAATTATTTTAATGTTGTAAATGATGAATTAAAAACTTTTGCAAGAATAACAGGAAACAAGGATATTCATAATTTGAGTAATTATGATATTGTAACAACTAATAGTGAAATTTCAAAGAATACAAATATTATACATGCATAATAAAATTTAGAAAGTTATATATTGATTTGAAAATATCTAACTTTTATGTTACAATCATCTCGATAAATTACAATTTATCGATGAGATCAACTTTCATAGTTGGTCTTTTATTTTTAATAAATTACTTATAGAAATGGAGATGATAATATCGGGTTATTCCCTGAGAATAAAAAATTAAATAAAGATAAAGTATTAGAAAAAGAAAAAAAGAAACTTGAAAAACAACAGCCAAAGTTTGTAATAAAGAAACAAATGAAAAGGAGAATTAAAAACTCTCAAACTTTTTCAAATGTTAAGTCAGTTGCAGATGATGGTTTAATAGAATTAAAAACTGGTGAAGTTGCTTCTTTGATTGAAGTTAAGGCTATTGATTTGTCATTAACGAGTAAATCCGAAAAGAACAACTTTTTTTATGCACTAAAAAGTTTATATCAAATAAGAAATTTAAATCTTAAATGTTATAAACTAGATCAAAAAATAAATTTAAATAATAATAAGATTAATTTAGAAGAATTAATAAATTATTATAAAGATGATTCGCAAAAGGAAAAATTACTTGATGAAAGTAAAAGATTAATTGAAGAATTAGAAGAAAATCACTTCACTATCTCTAGTGTTTATTACTTAGTGGTAATTGCTAAAGACTTAAATACTTTGGAAAAACAATTAGATGAAATTGAAGAAATTATTTCTAACATAACTCCAAGAATTAATATGAAAGTTATTGATAACAGATTAGAAATATATAAATTTTTAACTAACTTATATATTAATCCAAAAGCATTGGATGATTTGATGTGGAGTGATTTACCATCCTTAGTATCTCCACTTTCTCTCCAAGAAAAAACTAATATGCTTAAGATGGATGATAAAGATATTCAAATGGTAACTATAAAAAATATTCCACCATTTGTAGATGAGCTTTTCTTTGAAGAAATATTTAATGTTCCAGATGTAAGGGCTTGTATTAGTATTAAAGATGTTATTAGTCAAGACGAATTAGTCCGTTGGGTTAATTCTCAATATCAGTTCTTACTATCTGATAGAAGCACAACTAAGAAATTAAGTGATGCTACTGAACTTGATACTCAAAAGGAAAATTTTCAGCAATTAATGGTAGAAATTAAAAATGGTGATGAAAAGATTAAAGAAGTATCTTTAACTTTAATAATTACTGGTACTAAAAAAGAAAGAGAAAATACTTTTAAAGATTTAAAACGATTAGTAGATAGATATCAAATAAAGTTGGATATTCCTAAATTAAGACAAATGGAATGTTGGCAAAATTATGATTTAACTACTACATCTTTAGATGATTATTCTATTTATTTACCAACACTAACTTTAAGCGCTGGTTTTCCATTTACTAAAACATATTTTAATGACTCTAGTGGTTATATGTTGGGAGTTGATTTACATACTTCACTTCCAATATTCTTTGATCCTTTTGTGATTAATAATCAAAGAACTTCTCATGATATTGCTATCGTATCATCAACTGGTGGTGCTAAAAGTTTTACTATGAAAAAAATGATTATCAATTAATATGCTCGTGGAACAAAAATTTTCATTCTTGATGCAGAAAACAAATATAAGAATCTGGTTATTTCAAATGGTGGAGAATACATTGATCTCTACTCTAAAAAGGGTAGTATCATTAATCCCCTTCAAATAAGATATATTCCTAGTGATGATGAAGATAAGGAAACAAAAGAAACTGATTGTCCTTTAGCAAAATATTTAGGTTTTTTAGAGGCTTTTTTCAAAACAGCTTTTGAAGATATTACGGAAAAAGAATTAGTTATGTTTTTGTCAGTAGTGGAGTCTTTATATAACACTAAGGGAATATTTAAGAATACTTCAATTAATACTTTACAAAGTTTAAGTCCAAGTGATTATCCAATATTTAGTGAATTATATGAATATTTACCAGTTTATAAAAAACAAATAGAAAGCAATGAGAAAAAGAAATTAATCGACCAATTAGAAATTTTAGTATCAAGATTTTTAACTGGTACTGATTCTTATCTTTTTGATGGTCATACAAATATTGATTTATCAAATGATTTAATTGCTTTCAATTTACAAGAATTATTATATAGTGGAAATCAAAGATTAATTAATACACAAACATTAAATTTACTTACTTACCTAAATAATAGTATCGTTGCTAATAAAAATCAAAACGAAAAATTAGGTAAAAAGAAAAAACATATTAGTATTGTGGTTGATGAATTTCACTTGTTTATAGATGAAAAGAATAATGAGGTATTAAAAAACTTCGGACAACTTGCTAGAAGAGTTCGTAAGTATTCTACTAATCTAATAGTAAGTACCCAAAGTGTTAAAGATTTTGTTGGTAATGCTAGTGTGTTAAGACACGCAACTGCAATTTTTAATAATTGTCAGTACACTATGATTGGTATGTTAAAAGAAGATGATTTATTGGCATACCTAGAGTTATTTAAAAATAACCCATTAACTGATACGCAAAAAGCCTTATGGAAGTAAATCTAAAGATAGTTTAATACCAATATTATCATCTAGTGAAAATACATATAAATCAATTAATAGTGTTTTTAGTGAGAAAATGGCAATATTTGATGATGTTAATGTTGCTAATGTAACTAGTAAATCTGATTTTGATTTTGATATATTAGGTAAAGAAAAATCAGTACTATTTGTTATAGTTCCAGATGAAGATAAAATTTATTATACTCTTGTAACTATTATTTTAGGACTTTTATATAAAGAACTAGTAAAACTTGCTAACTCTACTGAAAACAAAAAATGTCCTATTGAAATCGACTGGATATGTGATGCATTTTCTAATTGTCCACCACTTGTAGAACCAAGTATAGAATCAATAATTTCTGTTGCTCGTTCAAGAGGACTTAGATACCATCTTTTTATTCAAAGTTTAAGTCAATTAGACAATGTTTATGGTAAAGAAGTTGCACAAATAATACTTGATAATTCTGGTATGGCTTACTTGAAAACAAATACTATGGAAACGGCTGAAGTAATAAGTAAACGCTTAGGTCGTATGACATTAGAATCTTCTTCTATAAGTTAATCTGTAAGTTTGACTAATTATAATGGCAACAAATCAACATCCTTAATAGGTCGTGATTTATTAACACCAGATGAAGTTAAAAATTTGCACTATAAAACTATTATATTTCCAAATATAGGTTATCCAATATTTAGAGATACTGTTATATATAAAAAATTATCTTGTTATTCAAGTGGTGAATTAAAAAGAAAAATAACTCCACTTGAAGATTTAAGTTATACATATTTTACTGTTGAAGATATACAAACAAAATATGATAGATTATATAGGAATAGAAATAACAAAGAGATAAATAAAGAAGAACTTTCATTTTATGACAAGTTTAAGACTGAAGAAATTAATAAGTTAAATAATATTGTTAATGTCGTTAATGATTTATTGAAAGATAAAATTAAATTATTTGAGTTTAAAGAAAATAATAATCGTACATTTGCCAGTTTTGAATTAAAAGAACCATTAAATACAAAGGAATCAATATTTCTAAAAGGTAAAATAGATAAAGAAGTATATCATTTAGAAATTGATAATGGTAATAATACTAAATCTGCTATAGAAATTCATTTAAAAAATCCGTTAGAAAAAGATAATCTCTACAAAAAGAGATAATTAAAACAGGTGGTACTAATGAATAAGTCCAAAAACTTTGACATAGGTTTTATTGGAGGTAAATCTAAATGCTAGAAAAAGATATAGAAGTTAGATTTAGTACCAAACAATTACCTTTTGAATATAAGTTATTGGAATATAGGCTAATTGTTAATAAAGAATTATACGATGAAAAAGTTATTGATTTAAGAACATATAATGAAATGGAAAATTCTATTATGGGAAGACTTAGGAAAATAAGAAACGAATACCTATTGAATGAAAAAGATGATTTGACAAAAAGTGATTATGGAGCTACCATTCAAGCATCCTAGATATCTTGAATTTTAGGAACATATGAAAGGAAGTGCTATTTATGGAAATTAAAAAAGCAAGAGAAGATTTAAGAAAAGGAAAAACAATTTATGATATGAATCTAAAGGTTGCATATTATGGTCGTGTTTCAACTGATAAAGATGATCAATTAAATTCGCTAGAAAATCAACAACATTATTTTGAAGATATGATTAAAGAAAACTCTAATTGGATTTTTACTCGTGGTTATATCGATGAAGGAATTAGTGGTACAGCTGTTAAAAATCGTGATTCTTTTTTGAAAATGATTGAGGATGCAACCTTAGGGAAAATTGATTTAATATTAACAAAAGAAATTTCCAGATTTTCTAGAAACACTGTTGATAGTATTAAATATACAGAATATTTATTAAAACAAGGTGTTATAGTATATTTTTTATCTGATAATTTAAATACGATTCAAGAAGATGCTGAATTTAGACTTACTATTATGTCTAGTATGGCACAAGATGAAGTTCGTAAATTATCAGAAAGAGTTAAGTTTGGTATTAATAGAATGATCAAGGATAGAAAATTAATCGGTGGTAACTTAACAGGATATTATAAAAAGAATGGAATATATGAAATTAATCCAAATGAAGCACCACTTATAAAATATTTATTTACTACTTATGCAAGTGGTAGTCTTGGCTTAAAAAAAATTGGTGAAGAACTAGCACAAATGGGATACTTAAATTCAAAAGGAAAACCATATTCTCAAACAGCACTTGCAAAGATGCTTTCTAATCCTAGATATAAAGGATTTTATACTGCAAAACTTACTGAGGTAGAAGATTATAAAACTCATAAAAAGAAAAAAATACCTAAAGAAGAACAAATTATAGAAAAAGATGATAGAATTCCAGCTATTGTGTCAGAAGAACTTTGGGACAAAGCAAATGCTTTGCATGAGAGAAGAAAAAAATTACAATCTAGGCATGTACTTAATTCTGAAGAACACATAAAAAAATATAAATATTCAGCTAAGTTATATTGTAAAGATTGTAATAGTATATTTATTCGTAATGGTGGATCAAATCGTTCTTTAAATCCAACATGGGCTTGTAAAACTTATAAAACTGAGGGAGTATCAAAATGTGAATCTCCAATTATAAAAGAAAGTTATCTTGATAAAATATTTGTTGATCTATTTTGTGATTTCATTAAACATAAAAAAGATTATTTGGGACAAGTTTTATCAGAATATAAAAATATTGTTAAAAATTTTACTGATGAATTGGATACAGAAGAAATAAAAAGAAAGATAGAACAAATTGATAAACAAAAAGATAAATTATTAGATTTAAGTTTAAAAGGTATGATTGATGACTTTGAATTTAAAAAACGAAATGATAAATTTAATACTGAATTATTCAATTTACAAAAGCAAATAGAAAGTTCGGAAAGTCAAAACTTAGAGGAAGAAAAAATGCGTAAAAAATTAAATGATATTGAATCTTGCTTAAGTGCAAAATTGGATATTAAAGAAAACTTACCTTATTTAGTAAATTTACTAGTTGATAAGGTTATAGTTGAAAAAGTAAATGGGGATAGAAAGCATATAAAATTATCTATTTATTTTGATTTTAATACACCAGATATTGATATAGATTTAGATATGAATACAAAAAACGAACTTAAGTCTAGGTCGTTACAAACACTTGCTTGTAGAAGGCAAACTTCTGTCCTAAAGTGTTCGTGTATTGATACAAAGCAATCCAGGATTTGTTGAATTAGGGAGAAGAATAGGAAAAGAAACATTATTTAAATATATAGATAAATTTGGCTTTGGAGAGAAGACAGGAATTGATTTAAACGGAGAAGGAAGTGGAATTTTATTCCCGTTATCTAAAGTAGGTTCTGTCGAATTAGCAACAACAGCATTTGGGCAAGGGGTTAGTGTAACAGCTCTTCACCTTGCTGTCTAATAAATGATACCCTTACTATTACTAGAGGAATTATCAGTAAATATACTAAAAAGTATGATGTTGAATTTAGTTATAATTTATTCATAAAAATTTAACTTTTTCCTTGTATTTACTTTATGGCAATCGCTTAAAAATTGTACATTTTTTATGTAAAGTTGTTTATAAAATA
>ENA-OPWR01001486-OPWR01001486.1-human-gut-metagenome-genome-assembly--contig:-NODE-1486-length-17816-cov-2.298857_pt1 | contig 17816 bp, 25 predicted proteins | sample MGYA00241507_ERZ502006 | MGnify/ENA primary metagenome ERZ502006 (study PRJEB25962, sample SAMEA2043041) | human gut metagenome | biome: human gut; feature: human-associated habitat; material: faeces...
CAAATTCATTCTCGATATCTTTTCCTGTCTTCACAAGATCTTTTGCAACTGTTGTGATCTTATTATAAATATTCTCCTTGACCTCTTCTAGTGTTGTACCAACACAATCTAACAAACTGATACCGATCGTGATCGTACGAACATCTAAATTCATCTCATGGATCATTTTATTCGTTTCAAATACTTCATTCAGATTAATCATGATGCCACCCCACTAAATTCTGTGCATAATATCAAAGATTCTTTCGTTCTGCGCCTGAATTACAACACCGATTTCTTCACCGATCTGTTTTAACTCACTGGATAATAATGCGATATCTTTGGATGAACCAGCTGGATCTACGACCATCATCATGTTAAAGAAGCCGCCTGTGATCGTTTGGGAGATGTCTAAGATGTTAACATTGTTGCTAGCTAAATAGTTGCATACTTTTGCGATGATTCCAACACCGTCTTTTCCAACAACTGTGATTACTGTTTTTTCCATTTTTGTTATTCCTCCTAAATGTTTATGATACACTGGTTACGGTAGATACCGTGTCTCTTCTGGCTACTTCGATCGGTAATGTAAAATTATGTAAAGAAATCTTTACCGTTTCATAAGCCAGTTTTTCATAGTTATTTTCTTTACTCAGATGTCCAAGATAGACTTTCTTTGTCTTTGGAGTTGCAACTTCCTCGATCAGCTCAGCACATCTTTCGTTCGATAGATGTCCCTGTTTTCCAAGAATTCTTCTCTTTAAGTAATATGGATAACGTCCAACCTGTAACATATTCACATCGTGGTTAGCTTCTACAAATAAAATATCAGAATCATAAATCTTCTCAACCAGATATTCATCGTAGTCTCCAAGGTCTGTTGCAATACTTGCTTTGGCTCCTTCTTCTGAGTAAAACGAGTAACAAACAGGATCTGCAGCATCATGCCATATATGAGATGCATTGACTTTCATATCTCCAATCTCAAATGGCTTGTCTGCTTCTATTGAATGAAAAAGGCTCTTATCTACTTTCCCAAGGTTCTTGTAATCAAAGATCGCATCGATCGTCTTTCCTGTCGCAAAAATTGGAAGTCCATATCGTCTTGCGATAACTCCAAGTCCCTTGATATGATCCGTGTGTTCATGTGTGATCAAAATTCCATCAAATTCTGGAACGGTAAGATCAAGTTCTGAAAGTGAATTTTCAATACGCTTTGCACTGACTCCACAATCAACTAATAAATTTGTCTTCTGTGTTCCAACATATATGCAATTTCCTTCACTGCTGCTTGCTAAACTTGATAGTTTCACGGATTATACCTCTTTCTTCTCTTCTGGGCTGACCCTATTGGCAAACATTATATCATAAGGTTATTTAAGATTCAAGAATTGCACTGTATTCTTAAATGTACAAAATATCAACCAAGAATCTTTATAATTTGTGCTTTTGTGTCTTCTAAATCACCTGAATTATCAATGATATGGCTTGCCATAGATTTAAATTCTTCTTCACTTTGCTGCTTTGCGATCATCTGTGCAATTTTTTCATCAGAATATCCTCTGGATGCTCTAAGACGCTCATAACGCACTTCTTCTCTTGTATAAATATACCATAACTGGTCAAATCTCTTTTCATAACCTGCCCCAACTAACAAAGCTGATTCTACAACGACCAGACCTTCTGGTTCTTCTTTTCCAAACTGATCGATTCTTGATAAGATTTCTTCATCTACATTTTTATGAGTGATACTATTTAATAAGGAAAGTTTTTATAAAAAGTAAAAAAATCTCAATCTATAAAATTTTATTTGACGAAAAAATTTTTTTTTGTTATAATTTAATAAAGGAAGTGATTAATATGAATAAACATTATGCCTTTACTGATATTCATGGAGACTATGAATTATGGACATCAATAAAAAATTATTGTGATGATACAGATGTCATAATTTTTTTAGGAGATGCTTGTGATAGAGGCAAAGATGGAATTAAAATTATGCAAGAGTTACTCGCAGATAAAAGAGTAATTTATTTAATGGGAAATCATGAATTAATGTTCCTTAAAGGAATTAAAGACTACTTTAATCAAGATGGAGAAACATTTTTCTCTAACTATCATTTATGGATATCAAATGGAGGTTCTCCTACTATTGAACAATTTTTATCTTTAAATAAAGAAGAGCAAAATAATTTATATTATTCTATAAAAAATTTAGGAATATGTTGTTCATATCAAAATAAATTTTTATGTCATTCTGGATGTTCATTTAAAGATTTATTAACAAAAGATAAAAAAGAAATAGATTTTTTATGGAATAGACAGCACTTTGAAGAAGATATATCTGATTTATTTACAGATAAAATTATAATACATGGACACACTCCTGTTCAATATTTCAATAATAATACTCAAGAAATTTATAGATATTGTAATGGAAAGAAGATAGACATTGATATGGGAGCATTTTTTAGTAAAGTAGTTGCCTTATTAGATTTAGATTCATTAATTCCCATTTACTTCAGTAAAAAATAACAAAAAGGAGCAATAAAAGAAATGCCAAATATAGTAACAGATACAGAAATTAATGAAATTTTAAATGATGCACTAATGACAAAAATAATAAATAAGAATTTAATATTTGGAGCTTTTACCTATGATAAGGTTAATTATGGCTTTGCAAAAGATGGAAAAGATGTAAAAATTTATTTATATTATATACCTTCTATTGATGATATTTGCTTTCAAAAAAATATAAATGATATAAATAATTTAAAAGTAGATAACATAACTTTTATTGATATTAGAAAAATTTTAATGTATTATCAAGAAAATAAAAATATCTTTGAAAGTTTATTTAGCAATTATTATTTAATTAATTCTAAATATGAAGAAATTTACAATAAATATTTTAAAAAAGAAAAAATTACAAGTGGGAAAAAAGTTGGTAAAGATTGGATTATAAAAGATGGATATTTTATTGCTTTGACAAACATAAGAAAAGGAATTTTAGAACTAGTAGAAAATTCTATTGTTGTAAATCCAATAAAAACAAATAATGTTGAAGAAAAATTTACAAAAACAGAAGAAAAAGCATTGAATGTAATTTTAAACGAGTTAGGAGAAAAAAGAGAAGGAAATATATCTATCTCTAATCTAATAGAAAAATCAAAAATATCAAGACCTGTATTTAAAAATACTCTTTTAAAGTTAGAAAAAAATGAATTAGCAAAAATAGATAATCAAGGCACAAAAGGAACTTACATAAGATTTTATTAAAATTGATAATTTTTTAAAAATAATATATAATATATACATAGGAGTTGATGTATATGTTTAATATTATTTTACCAAAAATAAAATTTAAAATAGAAAAGTGGAAACTAAATAAAAATTATAATATTTATGTTTCAGATTTAGGAAATTTTAAAGATAAATTTAAAGATGATATTAAATTAAAAGTTGATAGAAGTGGATATTTAATGGTACCTGTATGCAATAATAAAAAAGGTATCATTAAATACATTCCCGCTCATAGAATAGTTATGGAGACATGGTGTCCAAGAGCAGATATGTGGAAGGCAAAACTAACAGTAGACCATTTAGACCATAATAAAAGAAATAATACTTATAGAAATTTAGAATGGGTTACAAAAGAAGAAAATTTAAGGAGAGCTAGTATTGATTTTCTTTTTGACGATAAAGATAAAATCATTCAAAGTTTACAAGATAAAATAAAAAATTTGGAGAATAACACTAAAATAAAAATTACAATTATAGGAATTAAAAACTTTGAAAATTGGAATGAAGTTATAGAGTTTTTAATACAAAGAGGAAAAATAAATGATAAAAATTATAAAAAAGAAAATATTATAAGAAAAATTCAAAAGGCTTCAAGAAATCATACTTCATATTGTAATTATAATTGGAAAATAAATTAAAGGAGGTTATTATTTATGTTAAATAAAGATGGAGTGCGTGAACTTTGTTATATAGTATCAATAGATACAATAGAACCAATAGTTGGATCTGATAACTGTGAGGCGGCAGTTGTTGGTGGATGGAAGATTATGACACGAAAAAATACTTTTAAAGCTGGTGATTTGGCAGTCTATTTTGAAATAGATTCAAAGGTTCCAGAAAAAGAACCTTTTATGTTTTTACAATCTAAACATTTTAAAATAAAAACTCAAAAATATACTTTTGGAGGAAAAGGAAATTTTATTTCTCAAGGTTTACTTATGCCATTAACTGATTTTCCAGATTTATTTGAATACGATATTGTTAGTGGAATGGGATGGTTATATACTTATAAAGCCAAATCTAATATTAAAAAAACTGAAGATGCTATTGTTAATATTCATGATGGATTAACAGAGCTTTTAGAAGTAAAATATTCTGTTGCTGAAGATAATAAGAGAAAATCTAATTCAAATAAATACACTAAAATGGTATCAAGACATCAAAAATTGTTTAGAAAAAATAAAATAGTTAAATGGTTATATGAAAGACAATGGGGAAAGAAATTATTATTCTTTTTCTTAGGTAAGAAAAGTGATAAAAGAACATGGCCAGATTGGGTTAGAAAAACTGATGAGGAACGAGTTCAAAACTTACCTCAACTTTTTCCAGGAGATAATACTAAATGGATAGTTACAGAAAAAATAGATGGATCTTCAACTACTTTTACAATGAAAGGACGCGGCCGCCGCGAACAATATTATGTATGCTCAAGAAATGTATGTTTTGATACACCAGAAAAGAACGATAAATTATTCTATGATACTAATATATATAAAGAAATGGCACAAAAATATGATGTAAAAAATAAATTAAGAGATATATTAAAAGAGCATGAAGATTGGGAATTTGTAACAATACAAGGAGAAACTTTTGGAGCATCAGTTCAAAAAAGAACTTATGGATTACAAGAAAGAGATTTTAATGCTTTTAATTTAGTTTATGGAACAAAAGAAAAACCTTATATTAGAATGAACTCTATTGATATGAAAAAATTGTTAGACAAATATGAAATACCAAGTGTTCCTATATTAAATACTGAATATATAATTCCTAAAACTATGGATGAAATGATTTCTTATGCAGATGGAGCATCTACAATAGATGGAGATTTAAGAGAAGGTATTGTATTAAGAACATATGATGGAGAATCAAGTTTTAAGGCTGTTTCAAATCAATTTTTACTTAAATTTAAAGAATAATAAGGGTAGAGCTAGACTCTATCCTTCTATTTTATTTTTATAAAAATTTATGATATAATAAATATATGAAAGGAATGATGTATATGGAAAATAAAATTTTAGTAAACAAAATAAAATGTAAAAAATGTGGAGATGTAATTGAGTCTACTTATACCCATGATTATAAGCGATGTTCTTGTGAAAGTTGTGCTGTAGATGGAGGACATGAATATTTAAGAAGATGTTTTAATGGTAATACTCCAGAAGAATGTTATGAAGATTTATCAATAGTAGAGGAGGTTCAATAATATGTCTCGAAATCAAAAGACAACTACAAGTGAATTTTATTGTACTAAATGCGGCCGCCGCGGAATACCAATATCAAGAAAGATAGGTCAACAAAGAGAGGCTGGACATTTAAAAAAATTATATTGTATTTATTGTGGAGAAGAAGTAAATCATGCAGAAGTTAGACCTTTTGGAGAATATAATTATGAAGATTTTAAATTAGAATATGAATTAGGTCGTTTTTTAGAAGATGGAACTAAAATTCCTATTTCAGAATTAAATAGTTGTTCAAATATAGAATGTAAATACAATATAAATGGAAAATGTTGGAATTCAAATTGTTCTTTTAAATGTGATTATAGGAGGGATAATAATGATTGATTTTGTAGTTTTTCACTTTAAAGATATTAGTATAATATTATGTTTAATAGGATTATACATTTCTGCTATTGGAGCAGGATTGAGTTTAGGAGATATTATATATAAAATTATATATGGAGATGATGATAACAATGAGTAAATTATTTTTAATGATGGGGGCTCCAGGTTCAGGAAAATCTTACTGGGCTCAACATCACATTCAATCAACAGATAAATATATATCAAGAGATGAAATAAGATTTTCAATGCTTCAAGAAAATGATGACTATTTTGATAAAGAAGGAGAGGTTTTTAATAAATTTATTCAAACTATAAACAATTCATTATTAGTTTATGATAATGTTTTTGCAGATGCAACTCATTTAAATGCTGCGTCAAGAAATAAGACTATTAGTAGAATTAATGTTCCTATTGATGAAATAAATGTAATATATTTAAAAACCCCTCTTGAAATTTGTTTAAAAAGAAATTCTACTAGAGAAGGAAGAAAATTAGTTCCAGAATCAGTTATAAAAGATATGTTTAATAGAATAAAAGTACCTGAAAAAGAAGAAGGAATTAGTAAGGTTTATATTATTGAAGATAATAAACCTATACATATTATAGAATTACATTAAAAGGGGGTAATGACCAAAATGAATAGAGAAGAATTTATAAAAAGTGGTTTATATTTACATCTACATACTTTTGAAAAAAATCATCCTAATTTAGAATGGTTTGCATTAGTAATTCAAGGTTCTCAAAATTATGGATTAGATATATACACAGAAGAATATAAATCAGATATAGATACAAAAATGTTAGTAATTCCATCTTTAGAAGATATAGTTTATAATAAAAAACCTATTTCTACAACTTATATTTTACCAAATAATGAGCATACAGATATAAAAGATATAAGATTATATTTTGATAATTTTAAAAAACAAAATATAAATTTTGTAGAAATTCTTTTTAGTAATTATTATATAATAAATCCTAAATATCAAGATTTATGGGATGAGCTAATAAAGAATAGAGAAAATATTGCTCATTATAATTATAATCAAACTTTAAGATGTATTGCGGGAATGTCTATGGAAAAGAAAAAAGCTTTATGTCATCCATATCCCACAATAAAAGAAAAAATAGATAAGTATGGATATGATGGAAAACAATTACATCATATAATAAGAATGAATGATTTTATTTATGCTTATACACATAATAAACTATATAAAGAATGTTTAACTTATTTACCACATAAAGAATTAATGATGGAAGCTAAATTAAATAAATTTTCATTAGAAGAAGCGTTAGAATTAGCTGAATTCTTTGATAATCAAACAAAAGAAATGAAAGATTTTTATTTAAAAGAACCAGAGGAAATAAATCAAGATGCATTAAATACTTTAAATAAAGTTCAATATGAAGTTATAAAAAGAAAAATAAAAACCGATATAATTCAAGAGGAGATAGGTAAGAATGAGAAGTAAAAAATTAGGAGCATTAAAAGGTTGTCCATTTTGCGGCGGCCGCGCATATATAAATGAGGTATTTGAAAATTACTATGTAGAATGTAATCATAAAGAAGATTGTATTTCTAAATGCAATACTTGGTTTAGTTCTGACTTACCTCTTGAAAAACAAATTAAAAAATGGAATAAGAGAATAAAGGAGTGATAAGAATGGGTAAAATATGGTTTACTTCAGATTTACATTTTTGTCATAATAAGCCTTTTGTTTATGAACCAAGAGGCTTTTCCTCTATTGAAGAAATGAATGAAACTATTATTAGTAACTTTAATTTTTTAGTAGAAGAAAATGATGATGTATATATTCTTGGAGACTTAATGCTTATAGATAATCAAAAAGGAATGGAATATATTAATAAATTAAATGGAAATTTACATATTATTCTAGGAAATCATGATGGAAATTCAAGAATTGAATTATACAAACAATGTAAAAAAATTAAGGATATTCAATATTCTTATTTAATTAAATATAAAAAATATCAATTTTATTTATCTCATTATCCTGTTTGTTTAGGAAACTATGATATGCAGATGTCTAGAATGTGGTGTCTACATGGTCATACTCATTTTAAAGAAAAATTTGGAGAGGTAGATAAAAATTATAATGTTGCCTTAGATGCACATAACTGTTTTCCTATTGAAATAGAAAACATTTTATTAGACATTCAACAAAAATGGAATGAAATATATAAAAATCAAGTAAAGCTTGACAAAGATAAAAATTTTTAATATAATTAAAGAAAAGGAGTTTTTATAATGAAAATAAAGCTGTTAAATTCTAACTATGATGAAAAAACAGGAATTTCTAATGTTACTATTTTGACTGATTATGGTAATTTTTCTGGAACATCTAAATTACATGAGGAAGATAGAGAAATATCATCTAGTTTTGCTGGATGTCAATATGCGGAAATGAAAGCTATAATAAAATATATGAAATATAGAATTAAGTTAATAAATGAAAGAATAGAAAGTTTAGAAAATTGCAAGAAAGTATTAATAAATAAAAAAGATTATAATCATAATTCTAGCGAAAATAGAACTATTAGAAAACAGATTTACTTATTAAAAAAACAAAAACAAGATTTTAAAGATAGAATAATATCATTACATAATAGAATGTTACAAAATATGGAACAAAGAGAAAAGGTAATAACCAAAATTAAAAATAAAGGAGAGAATTAACAATGAATTGGTTAGATATTTTAAATCAATGCTTAGATATACTTCTACCTGCAGTTGCTTCTGTTATAGCTGTTATATTAGGAGTTTTAGCTACAAAAATAAAAACAACTTATAATGATAAGGTTCAAGATGAAACAGTTAGAACAATAGTAAAAAGTGTTGTAGAATGGGCTCAACAAGTTTATCAAGATTGTGAAGGACCAGAAAAACTACAAAAAGCATTAGAAAAAGCTAGTGCAATATTAAATGAAAAAGGTATTACAATATCTGATGAAGAGTTAAATATGTTAATAGAATCAGCTGTTTATGGGCTTAAACAAGGAATAACATCAACAGAAACTCTTTTAGTAGAAGGAACAACTGAAGAAACAAAAGAACAAGAAGCTGAATAAAGCTTCTTGATTTTTTTTATTTAAAGGAGATGATAATAAAATGATAGAAATTTATACAGATGGATCTTGCAAAGGAAATCCAGGATCTGGAGGATTTGCTGTTATAGTATTAAAAGATAATATTATTGATTATAGCTTTACAGAACAAAGTGAATATACAACAAATAATCAAATGGAATTAAAAGCAATAATTCATGCTTTAAAATATATAAAAGAACATTATAAAACTGAACAATGTGTTATTTATTCTGATTCTGCATATTGTGTTAATATATGTAATAATTGGATTTATGAATGGGCAAGTAAAAATTGGAAAAATAGTAAAAATGAAAAAATTAAAAATATTGAACTAATACAAGAATTATATAAGTTATTAAAAGTAGAATTTCCTAATTTTTCAATAGAAAAGTGTCATGGGCATGCAAATATTATTGGCAATGAGTTGGCGGATGCCGCAGCAACCCAAAATGTTAAAAAATTCTTTAAAATAAAAAATGAAAATGATTTAGAGTTCAAATATGAAATTATTATTTGATTTCTATTTAAAATTTTGATATAATTAAATAAAAGAAAAAAGAAAGGAGATTTCTTAATGAGTAATAACTTATATACTGAAAACTCCTGGACAGGACAGTATATTTTATAAAATTTAAATATTATATATTTCTGAAAGTGAGGAAAATATATGAATTATATTTATTGTTTTACAAATTTAATAAATAATAAAAAATATATTGGTTCAACTATTTCTCAACCAAAAATTAGATATAATCAGCATATTTATAATGCAACGCATAAAGAATGTCATAAATATAATTATCTATTATATCAGGCTATTAGAAAATATGGAATAGAAAATTTTTCTTTTGAGGTGTTAGAAACAAAAGAATGTTCAGAATCAGAAATAAGAAAAATTGAACAACAATATATTTTAAAAATGAATACACTATCTCCTTTTGGTTATAATCAAACTACGAATACTGAGCATCCTATAAATGACAAAATCTCTTATAAAAAAATAAGTGAAACAAAAAGAAACAATGCTAAACAAGTTGCTTTAATAGATGATAACAATAATATTATAAAAATTTATAGGAGTATTGTGGATTGCGCAGAAGAATTAAGAGAAGATGAAAAAAAGATTGGAGCTTGTTGTAGAGGAGAAAGAAGAACAACTAACAATAAAAGATTTTGTTGGTTAGATAAAAATAATAATCCTATTATTCCAGAATATACAGGAAATATTTATAAAGGAAAAGTTGGTACAACACAAATTCAATCTTCAAGTAGGAAAGTAGCAAAAATAGATTTACTATCAAATGAAATTTTAGATACATATGATACTATAGCTTTAGCTGCAAGAGAAAATAATTGTGATTCAAGTGCTATCAGTAAGGTATGTAGAGGAATAAGAAAAAAATGTGGAGGTTTCACATGGAAGTATTTAAATTAGAAAGGAGTTATACAGATGAGTAATAATAGATTATATGATGAAAACAGCATAGAAAGTTTATCTCCCTTAGAATTCACTCGTCTTCGTCCCAGGTGTATATGCAGGAGATACTACATATTCAACCCAATTATTAGTTGAAATAATTTCTAATGCTGTTGATGAATTTAGATTAGGACATGGAAATAAAATAGATGTAATTATAGATGACAATAAAAATATTATTTCAGTAAGAGATTATGGTCAAGGTTTTATCCCAAATTCTTTTAGAGAAGATGGAAAAACTATTCTTGAAGCTGCATTTAGTGTTTTAAATACATCAGGAAAATATAGAGAAGATGGAACTTATGAAGGAACTTCTTTAGGTTCTTTTGGAATTGGTTCTAAAATAACTACATTTTTAAGTCATTGGTTAGAGGTTACAACATATAGAGATGGAATGAGCGAAAAGGTATATTTTAAAGAGGGAATATTCAAAAATAGAGAAATTCAAAAAATTAACACTAATGAAACAGGAACATTAGTTATGTGGCAACCTAGTGAAGAATTTTTTACGAATACAAAAGTAGAACTTAGTAAAGTGAGAGATTTATTCAATACTATTGTATGCTTATGTCCAGGATTAACTATATCATTAAATTATAACGATACAGAAGGAGAAATGTATTACTCTAAAAAAGGTCTTAATGATTTAATTGATAAGGCAGTAGGAGATAAAGAAATTATAAATAATAGATTTAATATGAAATTTGAAGAAGGTAAAAATAAATTAGATATGATATTAACTTATACATCTAATTATTCTTTAACTTTAGTTCCTTATGTTAATACTGGTTTAACAGAAAAAGGACCTCACATTACACAAATAAAAACTATTATTACTAGAGAAATGAATAAATTTTTTAAAGAAAAGAAATGGTTAAAGAGTTCAGATGAAAATCTAACTGGAGATGATTTACAAGAAGGAATGTATATAGTATTTAATATTACAGCTCCAAATGTAGCTTATGATGCTCAAGTCAAATCTACTATTACAAAAATAGATATGACACCTTTTAACCAAGCTATAGTAGATAATCTACAGTATTGGTTTAAAAATAATGAAAAAGAGATAAAAATTATTGCTGATAAAGCTATTTCTGCTAGAAAAGCAAGAGAAGCAGCTAAGAAAGCAAGAGAAAATGTTAGAAATAAAGAAAAAAAGAAAGAAAAAGTATTAAAATTTGATAGTAAACTTGCAGACTGTTTTAGTAAAGATAGAATGAAATGTGAAATATATATTACAGAGGGGGATAGCGCGTCAGGAAATCTAAAAACCGCAAGAGATAATGAATTTCAAGCAGTAATACCAGTTAGGGGGAAAATTCTTAACACTCAGAAAGCATCATTAGATAAAATACAAAAAAATGCAGAAATAATGACAATGATAGACGCTTTTGGTTTAACAATAGATACTAAAAAAATGAAAGTTACCTATAATAAAGATGATTTAAGATATGGAAAAATAATAATTATGAGTGATGCGGATGTGGACGGGGCTCATATCAAGAACCTGTTCTATACTTTTATATGGAATTTTTGTCCAGAATTAATTAGAGATGGATATATATATGCAGGAGTACCTCCACTATATAAAGTAACAATAGGAAAAGAATATAAATATATAAAAAATGATGAAGAACTTGAAAAATTTAAAAAAGAAAATCCAAATAAAACCATACAAGTTAATAGAATGAAGGGGTTAGGAGAAATGAGTGTAGAAGAAACTGAACAAACACTTACTAATCCAGAAAAAAGAATTATTAAACAAATTACAGTTAAAGATGCGGCAGTCGCAAATAAAATGTTTGAAGATTTAATGGGTACTGCTGTAATAGGTAGAAAATTATATATTAAAGAACATTCTGAAGAAGCTGTATATAATATGGAATAGAAAAGGAGATTGAAAATGGATTTTGATATAGTTGAATTAGATAAAAGAATAATGATTTATAGTGCTTGGTTAGCTGGAACAAATTATGAAACTTTATTATTAGGAAATAATACGACTTTTTCAAGAATGGCACTTTATTTAGGAAAAGAAAAACTAGAAAATGAATATAAGCATTGTAAAATAAAACAAGAAAACTCATTAAAAGATGGACAAATTGTAATTACTGCTCAAAAGAAAGGAGGAGATGAATAATAATGAATAATGATGTTACTAATGAATTAGGAACCAATTTCATTGAATATGCTGTTGCTGTAAATACAGATAGGGCTATACCTGATGCTACATCTGGTCTTAAACCTGTAGCTAGAAGAATATTATGGTCAGCGTATGAAAGTGGCAGAACTTCATCTAAACCTCATGTAAAGTCTGGAATGATAGTTGGGGATGTTATGGGTAAATATCATCCTCACGGAGATTCTAGTATATATGGAGCACTAGTTAGATTATCTCAAAGTTGGGTTATGAGATATCCTTTAATAGACTGGCATGGAAATAATGGAAATATTGCTGGAGATGGAGCAGCACATTATCGTTATACAGAAAGTAGACTTTCTAAATTAGCTGAAGATGGTCTTCTAGCGAATATAAAAAAGAAAAATGTAGATTTTATGTTAAATTATACCGATACATTAGAAGAGCCTAAAACTTTACCTTCAATATTTCCAAATCTACTATGTAATCCTAATAGCGGAATTGGAGTAGCTGTATCTTGTAACTGGTTACCACATAATTTAAAAGAGGTTGCTCAAGCTATTTATGATTATTTAGATGGAAAAGAACCTTCTTTACCAGGACCAGATTTCCCAACAGGTGGAATTGTTATAAATAAAAATGATATTTCTAATATTATGAGAACTGGACATGGAAGTGTAAAAATTAGAGGAAAATACAAAATAGAAAAAGACAGAAATATTGTTTTTTATGAAATTCCTTATGGAACTACAATAGAAGGATTGCTTACTGAAATAGGGAAAGTATGTGATTCCAAAGACATAGAAGGAATATCTGAAATTAGAGATGAAAGTAATAAAAAAGGATTAAGAATTGTTATAGAATGTCAAAAAAACACAAATCCAGAAACAATAGTTCAAAAACTTTTTCATAAAACAAATTTACAAACATCTATTTCTTATAATCAAGTTGCTTTAATAGATAAAACACCAACTGAATTAAATTTAAAACAATGTATAGAAGTATATGTAAATCATAATGTTAATTGTTTAATAAAAGAAATTAATTTTGATTTAGATAAAGTTAAAAGTAGATTAGAAATAGTGTTAGGTTTATTAATTGCTTTAGAAGATATAGATAATATAATCGCTATGATTAAAAGCTCTGACAATGCGGCTGCCGCAAAACAGAAACTTATAGAAAAATATAAATTAACAGAAAATCAAGCTAAAGCTATATTAGATATGAAATTATCTAAATTAGCTAAATTAGAAAAAGTAGAACTAGAAAATGAAAAGAAAGAATTATTAACAAAACAAGATGAATTAAATAATTTATTACAAAATAAAGATTTACAATTAAAAGAGATTAGAAAAAGACTTGATGCTATTGTTAAGAAATATGGGGATGAAAGAAGAACAGAATTAATACAAATAGAAATTCCTAAAGAAGAAAAAGAAATTGTTGAAGTAGTTCCAGAAGATTGTGTAGTTATAATAACTAAAACAGGTGATGTAAAAAGAATACCATCTAAAAATTTCAAAGTTCAAAGAAAAAATGGAAAAGGAATAAAGAGTGAAGATAGTGCTATATTAGATACAATTTCAACAAATACTATTGATAATTTAATGGTATTCACTAACAAAGGAAAAATGTATAAAATTTTAGTTGATAATCTTCCTATTGGTACTAATTCATCTAAAGGAACTAATATAAGAAATTTAATTAATTTAGAACCTCAAGAAGAAGTAATAGCAGTAAGTTCTTTAGATAGAAAATCAGAAAATAAATATGTTGTATTTATTACTAAAAAAGGACTAATAAAAAAGACTTATTTAGATGAATATAAATCAATGAAAAAGAGTACTGGAATTATTGCTATAAAATTAAATGAAAATGATAGTATTGCTAATGTCTTACTAATGAATGAAGAAAATATGATAATAGTAACTAAAAAGGGAATGTCAATATATTTTGAAACAAAAAGAATAAATCCAACAGGAAGAACTTCAATGGGAGTAAAAGCTATTAAGTTAAATGAAGATGATGAGGTTATCACAGGTATCCCTATTTATGATACTAATTTAGACTTAGCTATATTTACATCTGGTGGATTAGGGAAAAAGATGAAAATTTCAGATTTCACAATACAAAATAGAGCTGGAAAAGGAGTTAGCATATACAAAAATTCTATAACTTCTGATAATTTAGTTGGAGCAACAATAGTAAGTGATGATGATAATATTCTCTTAATAGGAAAACCTAATAGCATATGTATTTCTTCTAATGATATTCCACTATTGACAAAAGCTGGTATGGGAAATATAATGATAAAAAATAGTAAAATAAGTAAAATAGTAAAATTATAAAGAGGGGTTTAAATCCTCTCTTTGATTTTTATATAAAAAAATGATATAATTATTATATAATAAAAAAGGAGGAATGAATATGCAAACAAACTCTTCTGATAACTATGATATGATTTCTATTAAAAAAACAATAGAAAAACTAAATTATTATACAAAATTATATGATGAAGGAATTCCAGAAATAAGTGATAAAGAATGGGATGATCTATACTTTAAATTAGTAAAAATGGAACAAGCTACAGGGATATATTTAAAAGATAGTCCGACTCAAAAAATTTCATATACATCCATAAATCAACTAGAAAAAGTTGAACATAATCATCCTATGTTATCATTAGATAAAACAAAAGATATAGATATAATAAAGTCTTTTGTAAATAATAAAAGATATATTGCTATGTTAAAAATGGATGGATTAACTTGTAGTTTAACTTACCGCAATGGTTATTTAGTAAGTGCGGAAACTCGTGGAAATGGTCTTATTGGAGAAAATGTATTGCATAATGCTTTACAAATTAAAAATATTCCTAATAGAATAAAAGATACAAATGAAATTGTCATTGATGGAGAAATTATTTGCAAATATGATGATTTTAAAGAATTTGAAAATGAATATAAAAATCCTAGAAATTTTGCAAGTGGAAGTATTAGATTATTAGATAGTGAAGAATGTTCAAAAAGAAAATTATTTTTTGTAGCATGGGATTGTATAAAAGGAATTTCTGTAGAAACATTAACAGAAAAATTATCTATTTTAAAAGATTTAGATTTTACAACTGTACCTTTTCAATGGGGCGATTCAATAGAAGATGATATAATAGAACATTCCATTAAAGAACTAAAAAATATTGCTAAAGAATTAATTAAAATCGGTAGAACAATTCCTAATTCTTATGTTATATTATGTGGGAAAACTTCAGCTTATATTGAAAACCATGATGAAAGGCTAGTAAAGCAAAGACCATCATTTTAAAGGAGGAATTGCATATAAATTTTATGATGAACAATATGAAACAACTTTAAAAGATATTGAATGGACAATGGGAAGAACTGGACAATTAACACCAGTAGCTATTTTTAACCCAGTAGAAATTGATGGAACTCTTGTTGAAAAAGCAAGCTTACATAATATTAGTGTTATGGAAAAGATATTATATAAACCTTATATTGGACAAAAGATATCAGTAGTAAAAATGAATCAAATTATTCCTCAAATAACAAATGCAATATGGAATTCAGATGAATATGATACATTAAAAAATGGTTTGTTTATTCCAACAGAGTGTCCAATTTGTCATAAAGAAACAATAGTAAAACAAGAAAATGATAGCAAAATTTTATTTTGTAATAATTCTAGTTGTGAAGGAAAATTATTAAATCGTTTAGACCATTTTTGTAGTAAAAAGGGATTAGATATAAAAGGATTATCAAAAGCAACACTAGAAAAATTAGTAGATTGGGAATGGATAAATACTTATCAAGATATTTTTCTATTATATCAATATAAAGATAGATGGATAAAAAAATCTGGATTTGGTGAAGCAAGTGTAAATAAAATATTAAATGCTATAAAAGAAGCTCAAACAACAACTTTGGATAAAATAATTGCGGCAGCCGGTATACCAGAAATTGGATCTAGAGTTGCGAAAGATTTAGCCAATCATTATAACTCATGGAGTGAATTCCGCGCAGAAACAAACTTTTTACAATATAATGGAATTGGAGAGGTTATGAACAATAATCTTCTTACTTTTGATTATGATGATTTAAATTTAGATTATACAATAAATAGATTTTTATCTGTTAAAAATGAAGATAAAGATAATGAAAATGTAAAATTTTTAGATGGCAAAACATTTTGTATTACTGGAAAAGTACATTTATTTAAAAACAGAACTGAATTACAACAAGATATTGAATCTAAAGGTGGAAGAGTAGTAAGTTCTATGAGCAGTAAAGTTAATTATCTAATAAACAATGACATAAATTCAACATCTAGTAAGAACAGAGTTGCAAAAGAATCTGGAATACCAATTATTACAGAAGAGGATTATATGGCATTGAATTGAAAATTATAAAAAATTTTATTATAATATAAATATGAAAAGGAAAGATATAAAAAATATAGCTAAACAAATTTTTATATTAGAACAAAAATATCAAAAAGGAGATAAGGATGCAGCTAAAGAGATAGAACAAATTAGTTTATCTTTGTCTCTTGAAGATATGTTCGCAATAGATGAATATATACAAGAAAATTTATTGACAAAGTAAAATTTTTATGTTATAATATTCATATAAAATAAAATTAAAACAAAAATAAAAAATTAAAAGGAGAGAAAAAATTATGGCAATGAAAGAAAATTCATTAAAAGTTTTAAATTATGTTAGAGCACATCAAGATGAAAATATTACAGCTGCTGATATAGCTGAAGGAACAGGATTAGAGGTAAGAAGTGTAAATGGTATCGTTACTTCTGCATTCCAAAGAAAAGGACTTATGGAAAGAGTTCCTGCTGAAATCGAATTAGAAGATGGAACACATAAAGCTGTTAAATTTGTTAGATTAACAGAAGAAGGAAAAAACTTCGATGAAACAGCTGAAGACAAAGCTGAATAATTTTAGGATAATTACAATAAATAAAAGGGTTAAGTTTTTAGCTTAATCCTTTTTTATATAAGGAGTAAATTATGATTTTTTTTGAAATTTTTATTATTTTAATTAGTATTATAGCATGTCTATTAGGTTTTACTAATTTCTATAAAAAAATAGAATATAATAAAAAAATAAAAAAAGATAATATTGAATTACAAAGAGAAAATATTTATTTAAAAACTGAACAAGATTTTGAAAAAGAAAAATTAAAAATAATTCAAAATAGAGTTTCTG
>ENA-OPWR01001489-OPWR01001489.1-human-gut-metagenome-genome-assembly--contig:-NODE-1489-length-17799-cov-3.496619_pt1 | contig 17799 bp, 16 predicted proteins | sample MGYA00241507_ERZ502006 | MGnify/ENA primary metagenome ERZ502006 (study PRJEB25962, sample SAMEA2043041) | human gut metagenome | biome: human gut; feature: human-associated habitat; material: faeces...
TACCATATTTTGAATGATTTTTCTATACTTATAAATTAACTAGCACAACGCGTTAATTTTGTAATTTTTATTCTAGGCATTAAATAAGAAGTAGTAACAACTATATTTTCTTCTTTAATCCGAATATAGGTATTTTTATTTTGCTTTCTAATGATGATAATGGGATATGTTTTTCCTTGATAAATTAATTCTTTCATATTTTATAAGTATCGTATTTTGGAAATCTTGCTATTTTTTTTATTAGATCATATATTTTTTCTTTATCTAAATTATTATATTTTTTTACTTCTTTATTATAATCATCAAAGGAATATTTTAGTCTTTCTTCAATGGTATTCGCTTTTTCTTTTAGAGTGATATATTCTTTATTTTTCTTTAATGAAGAATAAACATTATCTAGTTTAGAAAAATCTCTATAAGTATTTTGTGCTTGTTTTAATTGTTTTAACTCACCGTCTGTATTTTTTAAGTTATCTAATACTTCGACAGTTTTCTTTAACGTACTGATATAGTCTTGTTCATGTTCTAAATTATTTTTAATAAAGGTTACCATTTCCAAAATAGCATTCCTTTCTTCTAAGATGTAGCCTTTTACATTATTATATTTTTTTAATATTCTTGTCTTTTGGATTGTTATTTTATTATAGAAATATAGTAGGATTAAAATACTTAAAATGATGATTCCAAAAATAAGAACAATTATTGTATAACTATCCATTTCTTTTCCTCCCTACCTTTAAGTATACACTAATAATGATGATTTTGCTAGTTTATTTTTTGTTTTCATGCATATATTTTACTATGAAAAATAAGTTTATTCAATCTACTATTATCCTTATTATTGGGGGATTTATTAGTAAAATTTTAGGAATGTTGATTAAGATTGTTTTAACAAGAACTATTACAACTAAGGGTATTGGTATTTATTCTTTAATCTTACCTACTTTTAATTTATTTATTACTTTGTGTTCTTTAGGGCTACCGGTTGCTATTTCTAAACTTATTAGTGAGAAAGAAAAAAATCATAAAAAAATTGTTTTATCTAGTGTACCATTTATTCTTATTTTTAATTTTTTATTGATGATTTCATTGTTTTTTATTTCTCCTTTTTTAAGTAAGAATTTACTGCATAATCAGATGACTTATTATCCTTTGATGGCGATAGGATTAACTTTACCTTTTATTTGTATTTCTTCTATTATTAAGGGGTATTTTTTTGGTATGGAGAAAATGTTTCCTACTACAGTTTCAAATATTATCGAGCAAGTTGTACGGCTTATTCTTACTTTAACTGTTGTAAAATATTTGATGAAGTATTCTTTGGAGAGTGCAATTATTGGAGTTGTTCTGATTAATATTTTAAGTGAAGGGGCTTCTATTTTAGTTTTGCTTGGATTTATCCCTCATGGGAAAACTATTCATTTTTCTGATTTTAAATATGATAAGATAATTTTAAAAGATTTACTTGATATTAGTCTACCTACTACAGGGAGTCGTTTAATTGGATCTTTATCTTATTTTTTAGAACCTATTATTTTGACTTTTGCGTTAACTAAAACTGGATATACAACAAATTATATTACAGTTGAGTATGGGATTATTAATGGGTATGTTTATTCTTTATTATTACTTCCTTCTTTTTTTACTATGGCGATTGCTAATGCCCTTTTGCCTGTTGTTTCTCATTCTTATAGTAATAGAAATTTTTCTTATACTAAATATAAGATAAAACAAGCTATAGGGATTTCTTTGCTTGTAGGAATTCCTTGTACTATTCTTTTTATGTGTTTTGGTGAATTTTTTTTGAAATTTATTTATAATACAAGTGAAGGACTTTCTTATATTAAAGTGATTGCTCCTATCTTTCTTCTTCATTATATTCAAGGACCTCTTACTGCTAGTATGCAGGCTATGGGAAAAGCAAAAGAGGCGATGATGGGAACTTTTTATGGTTCTGTTATTCGCCTCTTATTACTCTTAATTTTATCTTTCTTGCATATTGGGATGTGGGGATTATTAACGGCAACTTTAGTTAATATTACCTTTATTACTATTCACCACTTCTATTATGTTTTTCTTAAAAATGATTTTTAAATTTTACTGTTTACATATTTTTCAATTTGATTGCTAGATTCTGCGATGATGTCGTTGAATTCATCCATTCTTCTTAAGTATTCTTGATAAATAGGTCTATTGTTTAAGTCTTGTACTTTGCTTTCTATTTCTTTATCGATTTCTTTATATTTTTCATCATGATGATATTCTAATTCTACTGATTTTTGTTGTAATTTTTTAATTTCATTTACTAACGATACAATTTCATCATCTTGTTCAATTACTCTTCCAATATTTAAGTAACTTTGGTACTCTTTTGATTCTTGAATAGCTTGAAATAGTTCTTGCATTTTATTTTCCATCTACTACTTCACCATCCAAACTCCAAGTTTTTACTTCTGTTATTTTTACTTTAACAATTTTTCCTATGTATTTTTCTGAAGCTTTTACGTTTACTAATTTCATTGTATCTGTATATCCCATTAGTCTTCCTTCTTTTTCACTTTTACCTTCGATTAAGACATCTACTATTTTGTTTAAGTATTTTTGATTATTTTCTAGAGCATATTGATTAATTTTTTTGTTTAGTTCTGCTAATCTTTCTTTCTTTTCTTCCTCTGTTGTTTCATCTTTAAAGTTACTAGCAGGTGTTCCTTCTCGTTTGGAGTAAATAAATGTGTAAGCTAAATCATATTTTAATTCATCTACTAAATCTAGGGTTTCTTGAAAATCTTCTTTAGATTCTCCTGGAAAGCCTACAATGATATCTGTTGTAATGGATACATTTTTGATTTTATTTTTAATTTTATAGAATAATTCTCTATATTCTTCTTTGGTGTATTTTCTTCCCATTTTTTGTAATATTTTGGTTGATCCACTTTGTAATGGTAAGTGAATATATGGCATGATATTATCATATTTAGCAATTATATCAATCATATCATCGGTAAAGTCCCAAGGATGTGAGGTAACGAAACGAATTCTTGGAATGTTTGTTTTGGCAACATCTTCTAATAAATTTGCCATTCCATAATGAAGATTTAAGTCTTTTCCATAGGCATTTACATTTTGTCCTAATAAGGTTACTTCTTGGTATCCTTCTTTTACTAAATCTTTGACTTCTTTTAAGATATCTTCTGGAAGTCTGCTTCTTTGTTTTCCTCTTGTATAAGGGACAATACAATATGTACAGAATTTATCACATCCATACATAATGTTAATCCAAGCTTTATATTTGGAGTCTCTTTTAACAGGAATTCCTTCAATAACATCTCCTTCAATAGAAAATACTTCAATATCTTGTTGTTTGGTTGTTAAGGTTTTTTCTAAGTAAAGAGGTAATTTGTGAAAGTTATGAGTTCCCATTACGATATCTACCCACGGAAATTTTTCTTTTAATTCATTAGCAATTCCTTCTTCTTGTGCCATACAGCCACAAAATACGGTAATAACATCTTCTTTAGTTTCCTTTAAATGTTTAATTCTTCCTAACATGCCATGAACTTTATTGTGTGCATTTTCACGAATCGCACAAGTATTTAAAATAATTACATCTGCCTCATCCATATCTTCTTTCTTGCTATATCCCATTTCTTCCATAATGGCAGAGATATTCTCGCTGTCATGAACGTTCATTTGGCACCCATAAGTATAAATGCAATAATTCTTTCCTACTCCTAATACTTTCATACTAGGAGATAATTGATATTCATCTCTTTTTATTTCTACTTTTTTGTCTGTTCTTATTCTTGCTTCTTTAATATTTGGTAAATTCATTACTTCACACTCCTACTTCTTTTTTATTAAATTTTTACTTGATAAATAATTATAGTGACTAGAAAATACTTCGTTTTCTTTTTTCTTTTTGTTAAGGTAATATGCTAAATCATGGAGTTGATATTCCCATTTATAAATATTTTGATTGTTATTTAAATGATTAAAAATCAAGTCATATAGTAAATACTGGTTAAAGGCATCTGCATATCTTCTTGCAGGACTGCTAGAATGAGAATAACACTCTAGATTTTGTCCTTTATGATAAACTGGTTTATCTGTATATTTGGCTTTTGTATAACTATCTTTTATTTTTTGATAATATTCCTTACTTTGTAAAAAGATTGGATCAAGTTTTTTTAGTTTTAATAATTGTTCTTGAATAAAACTTTCACTTGGTAAATCTATTTTTCTATATAAATAAGGTAAACTACTATCTTTAAAGTATTTTCCTATTTGATAGTTTGTTAATACCATGGTTTCATGTACGATATTGGCACTAGGAGAAATATTTGTTTTTAAAGATTCATGATTGGGATCAAAATTTAGGGCATTTTGATATTCTCGGTAATAATCACGAATAATATTTCCTTTTTTCCTTACTTCAGCAAATAGCGTTAATCTTTTTAGCATTATGGCTAAAGAAGTATTTTCTTCCCCTAAAATCAATTGATCGGCTGTTTGATAATTTAGTCGATGTTTTACTTGAATTTTTCCTTTCACAAAAGAGAAATCTTCTTCAATTAGTGAAAAATTGCTATCTAAATGAAAGATATAACTAATTACATTACGATGATTATTGGGAATAAGAGAACAGATTCCATCACTAATTATTTCTGGATATAAAGAAATTTTTCTATCTCTTAGATAAATTGTTTCTGCTCTTTTTTTTGCTTCCATATCAACTATAGATTGATATGGGACAAATGATGGAATATCGGTAATATGGACATATAATGTATACGTTCCATCTATATTTTGTTCTAAATAAAGGGCATCATCTAAACAAGTAGAACTTTCTCCATCAATAGTTATACACTCTTGATTTAAAAAATTAATTCTATTGGTATTATCCATTTTAAAAGTATTCACTTCATCAAGGGCAGAGACAAAGAAATCAAAATTAATGTGATATCTTTCTTCTATCTTATCTAACGTAATACTATAATTTGGATCAAATAATTCAATTAAACGAATAATGTGCTCTTTATACTCTAACTTGGATTTTTTAATAAAGTCTAGATAAGAGTTTCTGTTATTCATAATTTCTTTTCGATAAGAACTTGCTAGAAAAATTAAAATTACGTGATAATAATAAGAAATTTCTTCATATTTTTTTTCATCTAAATATAAATATTGTTTTAAAATAATATCAAAGATATTTTCTCCTTCTTTATTTCTACTAGAAAGTATTCCTTGGTTTTCTTTTAAAAAGTTCTCAATTAAGGAAATATTTTTTTCTTGAAAGATTTGGAAAGATAAGTATTTTACTTTTTCATTAGGAACCACATCTGCATTTCTATTGACTGCTAAAAAGATTTCATGAATTTGATTTAATGGCTCATGAATGGCAATTTTATCTTTTAGTTTAAGTGCATTTACTTTATTATCTAAATCGATAATTTGGCCTGATAAAACTTTTAATTCTTTGCTACTTTTTATGGATAAAGTTGATTCTATTAAATGAATTAAATATTGTACTCTACTTTTATTTTGTTCATAATGACGCATTAAGGTAAAAATGGCATTGAATATTCCTTCTGTTGTATTTTTATAATCTTCTTCTAAAAATTCTATTACTCCTTCTAAGTTATTTTCTACATTTAAAATGTACTTTTTTATTTCTTTGCTATTTACTGGTAAATTTTCCATAAAACTCCCCCTACTACCATATTTTATTAAAATTTCTTTTTCAGAACACTAATAAATGCTAATTTAATCTTCTTTGATTTCTTCTGTACTTAAGACTGATAAGAAAGCTTCACTTGGAATTTCTACATGACCAATCTGTTTCATTTTCTTTTTCCCTTCTTTTTGTTTTTCTAGTAATTTTCTCTTTCTAGTAATATCTCCTCCATAGCACTTTGCTAAAACATTTTTTCTCATTGCTTTGATATCTGCTCTAGCAATAACTTTGCTTCCGATGGTTGCTTGAATAGGAACTTCAAACATTTGTCTTGGAATTAATTTTTTTAAGTTATCCACGATAATTCTTGCTCTATTATAAGCAAAATCTCTATGTACAATAACGGATAAAGCATCAACAATTTCTCCATTTAATAAGATATCCATCTTTACTAAATCACTTGGTTTATTGCCAATAATATCATAATCCATAGATGCATATCCTTTGGTATAACTTTTTAGTTTATCAAAGAAATCATAAACAATCTCTGAAAGAGGCAATTCATAATGAATATTGACTCTTGTTTCATCCACATATTCCATTGATAAATAAGTGCCTCTTTTATTTTGACAAAGCTCCATAATATTTCCGACATAATTATTAGGAACAAAAATACTTGTTCTTACATATGGTTCTTTAATCTCTTTGATTTTTACTCTTTCTGGAAATTCACTCGGATTATCAATATGAATAATTGTTCCATCGGTTAATGTAATTTCATAAATTACGGATGGTGAAGTTGCAATTAATTCTACATGAAATTCTCTTTCAATTCTCTCAACGATAATTTCCATATGTAATAATCCAAGAAAGCCTGTTCTGAATCCAAAACCTAGTGTTGTTGAAGACTCTGTTTCAAATACTAAACTAGCATCATTAATTTTTAATTTTTCTAGGGCTTCTCTTAGGGCTGGATATTTTTTGGAGTCAATTGGATAAAGGCCACAATATACCATTGGTTTCATTTTTTTATAACCAGGTAAAGATTCTTTACAAGGATTATTGGCTAAAGTGATGGTATCTCCTACTCTCACATCAGCAATATCTTTGATACTTGCACAAACGTACCCTACTTCTCCTTCTCTTAAGGTATCTGTTTTTACATTACTTGGAGTATGAAATCCTAATTCTGTTACATCATAAGTGGAATTTGTCGTTTTCATCATGATTTTATCATTACTATGAAGTTCTCCTGATACTACTCTTACATAAGCAACAACACCTTTATAAGGATCAAAGTAACTATCAAAGATTAAACACTTTAAATGATCATCTTCTTGTTTTTTTGGAGGAGGAATTTTAGTGATGATTTTTTCTAGTAATTCTTCTACTCCTTCTCCAGTTTTCCCCGAAGTAAAAACAACATCACTAGAGTCAAAACCAAAAGTATCTACTAATTCTTGGCGTCTTAGTTCTGGTTCTGCATTGGGAAGGTCTATTTTGTTTACAACGGGAATAATTTCTAAATCATTATCTAGGGCTAAATATACATTTGCAAGGGTTTGGGCTTCTATTCCTTGGGTTGCGTCTACTACTAAGATTGCTCCTTCACATGCGGCTAAACTTCTGGATACTTCATAACTGAAGTCAACATGACCTGGGGTATCAATTAAATTTAAAATATATCCTTTATAATCTAGTCTTACTGCATTTAATTTAATGGTTATTCCTCTTTCTCTTTCAATATCCATATTATCTAGAATTTGTTCTTTCATTACTCTTTTATCTACAGCATTTGTTTTTTCTAAGATTCGATCTGCTAATGTACTTTTTCCATGATCAATATGGGCAATAATACTAAAATTTCTAATTCTTTCTTGGTTCACTCTATCACGCACCTTTTTTTAATTATAACAAATTGATAATAAAATAACAATCCAAACTATGCTAAATAAATAAACGAAATAAAATTTTTTCTTTTTCGTTTTGTGGTGAAACAAGTGCATTCCTACTAGCATTCCAAAACAACCACCTAAAAGAGAGATGGTTAATAGTACTTTTTCAGGAATTCTCCATTGATGATGAATAGATTTTATTTTATCTAATTTGCATAAAAAAAGACTTAAGAGATTAATGCTAATGAAATAAATCATAGAATTCCTTTGGAACGGTTGAAGTGAATGTTAAAGTTTTATTCGAGATTGGATCTAGAAACGAGATTTTATCATGATGAAGGGCTAATCTTTTTAGAGGGTTAATCTTGCTTCCATATTTTTTGTCTCCTAAAATAGGGTAACCCAACTCTTTTAAGTGAACACGAATTTGATTTTTTCTTCCTGTTTTTATTTCTACATTAAGCATTGTATATTGATGATTATTTTTGATGGGAAAATAATCTGTGATGGCTCTTTTTCCTCCTACTTTAGTAGAATGTGTAAAAGTCATTTTATCTTCATATAAATAATTATCAATATGTCCTTTTTTTGTTATCACACCTGGTACAATTGCAATATAATTTCTCTTTTTAACAATTGTATTCCAATCTTTTTGGAGTTGTTCTTTTAATTTTTCTTCTTTAACAAAGATAACTAGACCTGAGGTTTCTTTATCAATTCGATTGACAATAAATGCATATTCATGTTTATGGTTTAAGTATGCTCTTACTCTTTTATAAAGGGTATCTTCTTCTTTTTTGGTTTGATTAGAAGTACTTATTGTTAATAAGCCTGCTTCTTTATCTACAACTAAATAATGGTCATCTTCATAAACAATATGGATATTATAGTTTTTTTCTTCTTTCTTTTCTATTTTTACGATATCATTTTCTTTTAATAAATAAGGTAATTTATTGATTTCTTTTCCATTTACTTTAACAAATCCTAACCTTACATAAGTTTTTGCTTTATTTTTAGCATATCCTAAGCTTGATAAGTATTTTATTAAATCTATATTTTCTTCTTTCTTTTTTTCCATTTCTAACACTTCCAGTTCCTATTATATCATACTTTGTTTCTATTTTTATTATAAATGAAGAATCATTTCTACCCTTATTTTGTCAATTTAATGTAAAATTTCTGTCTAGTCTACTTTCTTTTTTCTCGTTATTTTATATAATATAATTAAGATTAACCTAGAAGGAAGGAAAAATGGTAATCTGGCGCCAGGCCTATATTAGGTGACGAGGATTGTAGTTTATCGAAATTTCGGCGGATGCTACAAGAGGAAGATATATACAAAAAACAAAATCAAAATTGTAACAAAAGTATATCTTTAAGAAAGGAATTAAAATTTTTATGTGTGGTATTGTTGGATATATTGGTAAAAGACAAGTGTTACCAATTCTTATTAAGGGGCTTAAAAGGTTGGAATACCGTGGTTATGATTCTGCTGGTGTAGCTTTTTTTCATCAGGAAGAAATTAAACTTCAAAAAAGTGTAGGAAGAATTCAAGAATTAGAAAAAAAATTAGATTATTCTCTTTCTAGTCATATTGGTATTGGGCATACGAGATGGGCAACGCATGGGAAAGTTACGATAATGAATTCGCATCCTCATCAAATTGGCAAAATTACTATTGTTCATAATGGAATTATTGAAAATTATTTAACATTAAAAAAAGAATTAGAAAGTAAAGGCTACTTATTTCAAACAGAAACAGATACAGAGGTCGCTTGTGCTTTAATTGATTGGATAAAGAAAAGTCATTCTTCTCTAAAAATGGTTGATGTGTTAAATGAAGCTATGAAGAAGTTGAAAGGTAGTTATGCAATTGTGGTAATGGTTCAAGATGAACAAGATAAATTATATGTAATGAAGAAGGAAAGTCCTTTAGTTATTGGAATAGGAAAAGAGGAATATTTTGTTGCTTCTGATTTTTCTGCTTATTTAGATGATACAAAGGATTATATTATTTTAGAGGATAATGAAATTGGTGTTACTTCTATGGATAATGTTTCTATTTATCAAAATGGCATTTTAAAAGATTATGTCGTTAAAACATTAAATGAAGAAGTTGAAATTGCAACTAAAGGCGAACAAGAGCATTATATGATGAAAGAAATTAAAGAGCAAAGTCAACTGATTCAAAAATGGAATACCCTTTATTTTGATCAAAAAGAAAAATTACCTGATATTACTTCTTATCAACGTATTCATATTGTTGCTTGTGGAACAGCTTATCATGCTGGACTTATTGGAAAGTATTTGTTAGAAAAAAATACTGATTTTGAAGTGAATGTTTATGTTGCTTCGGAGTATCGCTACCAAAAGAACTTTTTGGATAAAAACACATTAGTTATTGCTATTTCTCAATCTGGAGAAACGGCTGATACATTAGCTTGTGTAAAAATGGCAAAAGAAAAAGGAGCAACTACTTTAGGCATTATTAATGTTTATAATAGTTCTATTGCTAGAGTTGTTGACTTTGTTATCTATACACATGCTGGTTGTGAAGTTGCTGTTGCTTCTACTAAGGCTTATACTTCTCAGGTATATGTTTTAGGATTACTTGCTTTAGAATATCAAAGCAAAAAAGAAAAGAAAAATACTTATCAAGAATTACCAGTTAAGATAAATAAGTTAATGGAATATGATTACTCTACTATTGTAAAACATCTTTACCAAAAGAAAGATATTTTCTATCTAGGAAGAAATATTGACTACGTGAGTATGTTAGAAGGTTCTTTAAAATTAAAAGAAATTACTTATATTCACAGTGAAGCTTTCCCAGCTGGTGAACTTAAACATGGGCCTATTTCTTTAATTGAAGAAGATACTCCTGTTATTGCTTTAATTACCCACGAGGAAACTGCTGCTAAAACAATTAGTAATATTAAAGAAGTGAAAGCAAGAGGTGCTTATGTTGTTTTAATTATAGAAGATGGAATCGTAGATTCTATTGATAAAAATTGTTATGATGAGGTTATTTATTTACCTAAAACAGATGAATATACTTGTCCTATTTTAAGTATTATTCCTCTCCAATTAATTGCTTATTATACAGCAAAAAAGAAGAATCTAGATATTGACAAGCCTAGAAATCTTGCTAAATCTGTTACTGTTGAATAGAGAAAAGACAGAGCCAAAAATCGGTTCCGTCTTTTAATTTAAATTAAAAATATTTCTTAATAATTTATATTCCTCAATACTAATTTTATTTAAAATACTAACATTACTCATATCTATATTGGCTAATCTAGTTACTTGTAATTTTAGACAAATATTTTTTAACATTTTATTTTCCTCTAATGTATAACCATTTACCATTTTTGCATGAATATCTTGCTCTAATATTTGATAATTTTGATAAATATTTTCTTGGTTGCTATCTTCAAAAATGATACTACAATCTTCGTTATGAATATAAAGAGGAATACTTCTATCATGCATTAATAATTCTTCTTTTGTTATTGAAGGAACAAACTCTTTCTTTTTCTTTGAAAAAGGTAGAGAAATTTTTTTCTTTGCTGTTTCTTCTTTTAGTAAAGTAATTTTATTTTTGCTTTTTGCTTCGATTTCTTCTTTATTTTCAAAAAGATAATATCCAATATAAGCAAGGCAAAGGCAAATTAAATATAACAGAAATATGATCATGCTTAAATCAATAAAATTTACTGCATTATCGACATCCATTACATAAAGGACAGGAATTTTATTTCCTAATACAATAGCAATAGTTGAACCTAAGATAATTATCATTGTGATAAATAAAATGTAATTTAGAGCAGAATATACTGGTTTTATTTTTTTATTCATTGTAAATAAACTAATAGCATTTACGATGATGATAACAATTAAATAAGTTTTTACTGATAAGTATTTTAATTTAAAAATGTTCAATATTAACCCATTAATATAAGAGAATGTTAAAATACTGATAAGGAAATATGCTACTGTAAAAATTGCCTTGTATTTTTTTTCTAAATTCTTTTTATCCATAAATAACATTACTACAATCCAAAATAAGATTTCTAAAATTAAATAACATGGATTTATCTTGAATAATTCTTTTAGCATTTTTATTACCTCCTAATTAGAATAGTTTTTTAACATTCTTTTAAATAAATCATATGTTTCTGTTGAATATTTAGTAATTAAACGATATTCTAAGTTTTTATCAATTGTAATAGAATTGTTTTGATTATGTTCTTTAATATCTTTTAACATTTTATTAAATATTCTATAATCATTTAATGTATAAGTATTTTTTTCATTTTCTAATTTTATTTGTTCTGGATCTTCTTGAATATATGGTAAACTGTTATTTAAAATTTGATTTAGAACAGTATTGCTATTACTTACTGGTGTAACAATTTGTCTTTCTTGTTTTTTAGGAATAAATGAACTCAAGTCAAAACTGTTTTCTTGTATATCACTTTTATTGTTTACTGGAGTTGCAAATTCATGGGTTGGATATGATGTCATAAATGGTGGAATTGTATTTGTAATAGGTTCTTCTTGTTTAATTAAATTTTCGTTTATCATTTGCTGATTCATAGAATGATTTGGCATTGTAGGAATAAAATGATAACTTGGTGTAGTATCTGTATTTAAATTCTCTTTATTTTCAATTAAACTAGTATTCATCGCAGGTACTGTTGAAGTATTTTTCTCCCCTACTTCTTCTGGAATAGAAATCGTTGCCTCTAATGTATTTTGGTTTTCTGTTTGGTCTTCTTTTTGTAATTTTTTCTTTTCTTGTTTTAATAAAATTCTATCTGAGATTACTGTACTTAAGTATACTAATCCTAAACTAAGTAACCAAAAGACAAATACCATAATACTTAATTCTAATAAAATAATTAAATTTTTATTGGAAAATAATGAAGTTTTCTTAAAAATATCTATTTTATTATTCGCAATGAATTCTAAAACTAAGGCAAATAGAAAATTGATAATAATAAAGAATACCCCATGAATTGTTTTATAAGTACTTTTATGTTTAATATTAATTAAGCTTCCTAAAATAGAAATATTCATAAAGAAATAAACAAATAAATAAGCATAAGTTGAAGGAAAATAGATATTGGTAAATAAATCATCCATAATGCTATCGAAAACATTTCCTAATACTTTTCCATTATTGAAAATAATGTAAGAAATAAGAAGAATTGTACTTATTATTGATAAAATAAAGCAAGCTTTCTTGGAAATTTTTTTCTTTAAGAATAAAAATGTAGCAAGAATAATAATTCCTAAGAATATTAAATTTATCCAAGAAGTATTTATTATAGAAATTAAACTAAATAATTTTTCAAAAATACTTGTGTACTTCATTTTTATCCCCCCTACTGAACACTTTCTAATTCAAATATATAAATGGTTTGTTTGGTTTCATCATCCTTTGTACAAGTGATTAAAGTTAAACAGGTTTTACTTTCATCACGATAAATTGTTACTGTTCCATCTTTGGTATCATTATATATATTAACAACTTTATAAGTATATTTTTTATTTTCATAAGTAATTGTTGCCGTATCACCTACTACTAATTGATATAAATTTCCAAAGTAACTATTGCTGTAATTTCCTGAATGGCCAATAATAATGGTATTTCCATTTTTTTCATCTGGATAAGATGATGAATCTAATACTTTTAAGTTAAATTTTACATTGTTTAGCGATGATTCTTTTTTATAAAAACCTTTATTAAAACTAATTTTAGGAATTTCTAAGATACCTGCATAAGTCTCATAATCATTATTTGTTGTTACTGGTTGCTGTGGTTGTGTTTGTTGCTCTTCTTTTTTCTCTTCTTTTTGTTGCTCTTCTTGTTTTTTTGCTTCTGCTTCTTTTTCTTCTTTTAAAAGTTCTGTTAATTCTAGATTTGTTGCACTAAATACTTTTTCTCTTTTTGCAACAACATAATCATTTAATAATAATGAAATTCCTACTACAATTAGAATAAGACATAAAAGTATTTTATTTTTTAACTTTTTTGTATTCATTACCATCACCTTCCCCATAATATTTATTGGGAAATTACTTAAAATTCATTTAACCCTTTGTTCTCTTTTTGTATTTCCCTTGATTTGGTTAACTATTTTAACACTAAAAAAGCTTGTTGTCAAGGCGTTTTTTTAACTTTTAGGAAACTATTAGCAATCTAACTTGACAATTGCTAAAAAAGTGCTATAATAGGGACATATAATGAAGAAAGGATGTGTTATATATGCAAAATAATTATCAAGAAGAACAAGTAAAACCACTTGAAAAATATGGTCGAGATATTACTAAAATGGTTGTTGATGGAAAAATCGATCCAGTTATTGGCCGTGATGAAGAAATTAGAAGTATTACTAGAATTTTATCTCGTAAAACCAAAAATAATCCTGTTTTAATTGGTGAAGCTGGCGTTGGTAAAACAGCTATTGTAGAAGGTCTTGCCAGTCGTATTATTAAAGGAGATGTACCAAATAGTTTAAAAAACAAAACCATTTGGGAATTAGATATGGGAGCTTTAATCGCTGGAGCAAAATATCGTGGTGAATTTGAAGAAAGATTAAAAGCTGTATTAAAAGAAGTAAAGAATAGTCATGGTGATATCATTATGTTTATTGATGAAATTCATATGATTGTTGGTGCTGGAGGTATGGAAGGCGCAATGGATGCTGGAAATATGTTAAAGCCAATGCTTGCACGTGGAGAAATCCATTGTATTGGGGCTACTACTTTAAATGAATATCGTAAATATATTGAAAAAGATGGAGCCCTAGAAAGAAGATTTCAAAAAGTTCAAGTTAAAGAACCAACAGTTTTAGATACTATTACTATTTTAAGAGGTTTGAAATCAAGATTTGAAGTTTATCATGGCGTAAACATTAAAGATCGTGCTTTAGTTGCAGCGGCTACTTTGTCTGATCGTTATATTACTAGCCGATTTCTTCCTGATAAAGCGATTGACTTAGTTGATGAGGCTTGTGCTACGATTAAGGTACAAATGGAGTCTGTTCCAACTGAACTTGATGCTTTAACAAGAAAAATTATGCGTTTACAGATTGAAAAAGAAGCTTTAAAAAAAGAAAAAGATGATATTTCAAAAGCAAGAAAATTAGAAATTGAAAAAAATTTAAGTATTTTACATGAAAAAGAGCAAGAAATTAGTCGTGCCTGGGAAGAAGAAAAAGAAGTAAATACGGCTATTAGTAAAAAGAAAGAGGAAATCGAAAAAGCAAATTATCGTTTGGAGATAGCTGAGGCAAATTATGATTTAGAATCTGCTGCCAGATTGCGTCATGGTGTCATTCCAAAGTTAGAAAACGAACTTCAAGAATTAAATAAACAAAATAAGAATGATATTTTGTCTGATACTGTTGATGAAGAAGATATTGCTGCTATTATCTCTAAATGGACAATGATTCCCGTTCAGAAACTTGTTGGTAGTGAACGAGATAAATTATTAAACTTAGAAAAAAATATGAACGAGCGTGTTATTGGTCAAGAAGAAGCTATTCACTTAGTCAGTGAAGCAATCATTCGAGCTAGAGCAGGAATTAAAGATCCTAATCGTCCTATCGGTTCTTTCATTTTCTTAGGTCCTACTGGGGTTGGAAAAACTGAAGTTGCTAGAACATTAGCATATGAATTGTTTGATGATGAACGACATATGGTTAGGATTGATATGAGTGAATATATGGAACCCCATTCTGTCGCTAGATTAATTGGCTCTCCTCCAGGATATGTCGGCTATGACGATGGTGGTCAGTTAACTGAAGCTGTTAGAAGAAATCCTTATTCCATTGTTTTGTTTGATGAAATTGAAAAAGCACATAAAGATGTCTTTAATATTTTACTTCAAATCCTAGATGATGGTCGAATTACAGATGGTCAAGGAAGAACAGTTGATTTTAAGAATACTATTATTATTATGACTTCTAATTTAGGAAGTGAATATATCTTAGAGAAAAAGGAAAATGCTAATGAGTTGGTAATGAATGATCTTCATAAGACATTTAAGCCAGAATTTATTAATCGTATTGATGAAATTATTATTTTCCATTCTTTATCTAAAGAAGTTGTTACACATATTCTAGATAAAATTATTCATGAAATTGAGGTAAGACTTCATGATAAGAGAATAAAAATTTCTCTTACTGAGGAAGCTAAAAATTTGATTATTGATAGTGCTTATGATGAAAATTTTGGTGCTAGACCAATTAAAAGATTTGTCCAAAGAAATATTGAATCTTTAATTGCTAACGCAATTTTGCAAGATAAGATTAAATATAATAGCACTATTACGATTGATGCTTACGACGGAAAATTTCTTTTAAAATAACAAAAATATAGAGTTTTAAAGGGCTCTATATTTTTTTATCTTGATATAAAATAAGGGCTGAAAAACAATAAATTTGTTCTTCTCCATAAATTGCATTAGATACATTAAACTGAATATTAATAATTTCTCTTTCTTGTTCTTTTAAAAAATTATTGATATCTTCTTCTAAATCTTTTTCATGAGATTCATCAAAAATTTTTACCTTCATCTCCTATCACCAAAAGTATTATCTCAAGAAAAGGTTTCTTTTTTTGTCGAAAAAAGTTGATTGCTTTCACAACCAACTTACATTTGATAATAAACTTCTTTTTTTTCTCCAGTATCATTCTGATACTCTATCCATACTTTTAAATTTAATTTTAAAGAACTAATATTCTTAGTAGACTCGATTGTCCCTTCTAATTCTACTTCATTGAAATCTTTATTTCCTGGCAGTAATTCTTCTTTATCATCAAATAATCCTATTGTTGGAAATACTGCTTCATTACTATAGTTATTTACTACCATTGCTCTTATTTTATGCATATTTTCTTTAGGGTTTATTAAGGTAACTTTATAATCAATAGTCTGTTCATCTTCTCTTTCAATATCAATAATGATATCTAACGGAAGATCTTTTGAATATTCTTTTGTGCTTAATAAGTTATTTTTATAAGCAATATAATCATTTTTTTCTTGTTCTTCTTGATTTTCACATCCTGTAAAGAGAAATAGTATTAAAATAAGACAACAAATTTTTCTCATGTTCCACCTACTTGAATATAGTATACTATAAAATTAATTTCTTGTTAAGTATTTTATTTCTAGTTGACACTAATTATTTTTGATTTGATTTTTTAATTCATTCAAATATTCTGCTAAATGTTCAGCTTCACTGCCACCACCTTGAGCAAATTTAGGGCTTCCTCCACCATTTCCTTTACATTTTACAGAAAGTTCTTTAACAAGAACACCGCAATTTACTTTATCGCTATTGGATTTAGAAATGATATTGACATGATTATTTTTGACATTAGCTAGTAAGACAAAGCAGTTTTCATACTTATTAATAATAGCATCGGCTAAGCCTCTCATACTATCAATATCATAATCTTCTAATATGACAATACTTGTTTTTATTCCATTAATGACTTCCATATTTGTAGTAAAGGCAGTAATATCACTTACCGTACTTTGCATTTTTAGTGTTTTATATTTCTTTTCCAATTCTTTTATTTTATCTTTTAATTCTAGTAATTTATTTTTATATTCTACTACTCCTTCATAACTTGATAATTCTTTATCTTGAAAATCAAATTCAAAATCTAGAGTAATATCTTGTCCTTTAGCTTCTACTAAAATATTTTTAGCTTTAGAAAGTAATTTTTTTATCTCAGCTTGATAAGGATCTACTACATGATGAAGTAAATCGTTCATATTTTTACTTGTTGTACCTTCAATTCTAAAGGTATCTGCTCCTTTGTTTTCTATAGAAATAATGGCAATTTTTCCAATCATACTCGTATTTGGTACATGTGTTCCTGCACATAATTCTATTGAATCTCCAATCGTTACTACACGAACGATATCTCCATATTTATCATCAAATAATGCCATAGCGCCTTTTTTCTTGGCTTCTTCAATTGGTAAATATTCAATAACAGTGTCAACATTTTGAGCAACTCTTTCGTTTACTCTTTTTTCAATTCTAATAATTAAATCATCGCTTAATCTTCCATGGTAAGTAAAATCAAATCTAAAGGTATTTTCATCTACTCTACTTCCGGCTTGATGAACGTTGTTTCCTAAAAATTCTTGAAGTGTTTTTTGTAACAAATGTGTAGCGCTATGATTTTTCATGATTGCTTCAC
>ENA-OPWR01001504-OPWR01001504.1-human-gut-metagenome-genome-assembly--contig:-NODE-1504-length-17665-cov-4.010676_pt1 | contig 17665 bp, 15 predicted proteins | sample MGYA00241507_ERZ502006 | MGnify/ENA primary metagenome ERZ502006 (study PRJEB25962, sample SAMEA2043041) | human gut metagenome | biome: human gut; feature: human-associated habitat; material: faeces...
GGATTCACCGAGGATAACATAAGAATCGTTATCCTGTCCGGGGATACTTTTTGTGGAAACGGATAGTTCTTGGTTGCCCTCATAGTACTTTCCTATGTAGGTTTGCGATAGCATAGACATAATAATCAAACTCCTTTTTATTTTTAGATTTCAACAAGGTCACGACTTCCGGGTTGATGTAGGCTACTTCTCAGAAGTGTTCGAAAGCGAAAATCCTTTGATTCATTTGGTGCAAAGGTGAGCGTTTTGGGGACTGATCCCGAAAGAACCCCGGCAGTTTTCAGACGATTGAGCACGTCGGACGGCATATAGGATCGCAGCTGCACCTTAATGATTTTCTTCAAAAGGGCAGTCGATGTATAATAATAGGTATCATCATATAGAATCTCCTTCTGACAGTCAAAACTGCTATCGACATCTTCGAGTGGACGAAAACAAATCATATCACTTCGCCGGGCTGCATAGAGTGCATTCCGGAATAAACTGTTGATACTATCTCCATTGAACCTCTCCCAGTATTGAATATATAGGGTAAGGCATTCATTATGGGAACGTGCAACTACCCCTTTTTGACTGGGGTCTCTGATAGAAAAATACCACTGTACGACAGCAGCAATCGCGGCTAGTACGGAAATTTCCTGTCGAACGGGGCAGTCTTCTCCGAGTTCGTCAAAAAATTCTGTGTAAACTTTATCGATTTGAGCTTCAAATGCATCGGAGTTCCCGATAATCAGCTTTATCAGATCTCCAATTGAATTGAGCGAATTGGTTCTAATGCGGTGGTCAGAGAAATTTTGTACTGGTAAACAAAATATTCGCTGCCGAGGTGTTAAGTCTTGAGACACCACGATATATACGGGGTGCCTCTGATCGCTTTGCATAGAATTCATCAGCGCTTGATAGTTTTTGTCCCGACTATAGGCACTGGAAGACTCATTGAAGTTGATGTTTTCAGCGCGAATCCATACAAGAGGGCGGTCGATCAAGCTTTCTAACTCTTTTTTAAATACGCGAGATGATTCGTCAAGGCTCAAATCTGTGTGTAGATACCGGTTATGCGTCAGTACACAGAACGGGCGTCTGATCCATAACTCGGGAGATAAACGTCCCTGTAGGACGGCATATAGCGATAGCAACTGATACATCACCATCTTTGATAAATGGTTGTTCAGCTAAACATATTTCTTTATAGAATTTTTGAATTCTACCTTGAACCATTTTTTCAGCAATTTCTGCTGGTTTACCTTCATTCATAGCTTGTTCTTTTAAAACATTCTTTTCATTATCAAGAACATCTGCTGGAACATCACTAATATTTAAATAAAGTGGTTTCATAGCTGCTGCTTGCATTGCTACATCTTTGGCAACATCTTCAGATGCACCTTTAACAACTGTTAACACAGCAATTTTTCCACCCATGTGAATGTATGCACCAAAATGTTCATCGTCTGATTTAGTTAAAATTTCAAATCTTCTTAAAGATAATTTTTCACCAATTTTAGCAGTTTTATTAATAATTAATTCACCAATTGTACCTTCTTCAGTTTGAAGTTCTTTAGCTTCTTCAACCGTTTTAACATCACTAGTTAAAAGAGCTTTACCAATTGTGTTAATCATTTCTTTAAATTCTTCATTTTTACTAACAAAGTCTGTTTCACTATTTACTTCTAGGATTACAGCTTTATTTTTATCTACGTAAATATTTGCTAGTCCTTCGGCAGCAATTCTAGATTCTTTTTTAGCAGATTTAGCTATGCCTTTTTCTCTTAGGTAGTTAACAGCTTCATCCATGTTTCCATTAGTTTCTGCTAAAGCTTTTTTACAATCCATCATTCCTGCTCCAGTAGCTTCACGTAAATCTTTAACCATACTTGCAGTTACTTCCATAAATATCCTCCTTATTCACTTAGTTTTGCAACTAATTCGTCTTTTTTCATTGTTGAATAACCTTTAATACCAGCTTCTTTAGCTAATTTTTTAAGGTCTGCTAATGTCTTTCCATCAAGTTCATCAGCTTTTTCCATTTCTTTCATTTCTTCTAAAACTGTTTCATCAACTTTTACTTCTTCAGTTTTAGTTTCTTTAACTTCTTCTTTTGTAGATGCTTTTTTGTCATCTTCAGTTACGTAATCATCTAGTGGAAGTTCGTTTGCTTCACAAATAGCATTTGTTAGAACTCCTAACATAACTTTAATACTTCTTACAGCATCATCATTTCCTGGAATAACATAATCAACATCATCAGGATCGCAGTTAGTATCAACTACACCAAATACTGGAATATTTAACTTTCTAGCTTCTTTAATTGCATTGTATTCTTTCTTAGGATCTACAATAATTAATGCTTGAGGAAGTTTATCCATTGCACGGATACCACATAGTACTTTATTTAATTTTTCATATTCCTTTTTAAGTCCAACAACTTCTTTTTTAGGAAGTAAATCAAATGTACCATTCTTTTCCATTTCTTCGATTTCTTCAAGTCTTTTAACTCTTCTTCTGATTGTTCTGAAATTTGTAAGTGTTCCACCTAACCATCTTTCAGTTACATAGTAAGAATTACTTCTTGTTGCTTCTTCTAAGCAAACTTCTTGTGCTTGTTTTCTAGTACCTACGAATAAGAATTTACCACCATTACTAGCGATGTTTTTAACTTCTTCGTAAGCTGCTTCTAAACATGCTTTTGTTTTTTCTAAGTCGATAATATAAATATCATCCCTAGATGTAAAAATATACTCTTTCATTTTAGGATTCCATCTTTTTGTTTGATGTCCAAAATGAACTCCAGCTTCTAATAAATAACTCATAGAAACTACTGCCATAAATTATTCCCTCCTTCGTTTTCAACTTCTTGATACTTCAACTTAACCCAACACCTCTTCGGCACTCGATGGCTTAATCCATATCAATGTTTAATATTTGCATTTACAGCACTTAAAATTCTACCAAAAATATGGGAATTTTACAAGTACTTTTAGTTAAATTATATGTTTTTTTGCTAATTTTATCATTTAAAAGAAAAAAATTTATATTGTATAAACAATATTTATATGTTATACTACAAACATTGCTACTAGGGGCAAATAAATTTAACAGATAAAAAATAACAAGTACAGTATTACCTAGATAATTATAGTCTAAAACATGTAATACTTAGAAAGTGTTATTTTTACTATGATAGAAAATAATAAACTAATTAAATTTAGTGTCTCAAGAAAAGAAGAAATATTACAAAGGAAAAACAATGTTATTTGCAAAGATAGCGAAGAACTTGAAGAAATAATAAGAAGGTCTTTTAATCAAAAAGATGAAAATGACAATTTTTATATTGGGCTTCTGCCTAAATATTGTATAGAAAACATTAGCAAAACTTTAACAAACATCAAAAAAAATAAAATTAATGAAGTTATTAATTCTAAAATCCAATATGCATTAGCTATTAGTCAATCTGATATTAGGCACATAAAAAAAGATAGCATGACAATAGATGATTGCGTAGATTATATCCTGACAGCTCCAGAAGTTGTTAAAAACTTTGACGTTGTATCTTTTTGTAAATGTCAAGGAAAGAATGCTCTAAGATTAAAAAAAACAATCAATGGAATTACTTATATCACTTTAATAATAATTTCAAATAGACATAAAACTTTTAACATAAGAACAGCATTTATGCTAAAAAAAGATTTTGAAGCAAAAAAAAGAAATCTTATCTCCAAACTTTGCTGAAACAAGACTATAAAAGCCAGCCGCAAAGACACGTCCGAAACGAATGGGGCAAAAGATTTCTTAACTACACTTTAATACAAATTACTTATTTTTTAAAGCGTCTTTTATTAAAATATCCAATAATTTTTTATAAGATATACCTGCTGCTTCTGCAAGTTTGGGATACATACTTATATCTGTAAAACCAGGCATTGTATTTATCTCATTTATAATTATTTTATTTGTTTTATTTTCTAAAAAGAAGTCTACTCTAGCTAAGCCTTTGCAATTAGTAGCTCTAAATGCAAGTTCTGCTATGTCTTTAATATTCTTTTTTATTTCTTTTGGAATATTTGCAGGTATAACAGTCTTAGATTCTTCATTTTGATATTTTGCATCATAATCATAGAACTCTTCAGCAGATAAAACTTCTCCAACCTCTAGAGATTTGCCACATAAAACGGCACACTCAAGTTCTCTTCCTTTTATTTCTTTTTCAATTAAGACTTCGTTATCATATTTTAAAGCTTCAAATAGAGCTTTTTTTAATGATTTTCCGTTCTTTACTTTAGTAACTCCAACTGATGAACCAAATCTAGATGGTTTAATAAATACTGGATAATTTAACTTTTCATTTATTAGTTTATCTATATCTTTAATATTTACCTTTTTTACTAATTTCAAATCATCATAATAATATAAATCTTTATTTTCTTTAATAATAGTAATATCCGGAGATACATCTGATACTTTTTTTAAAATTGCTTTTGTATAAATTTTATCCATACAAACACTACTTGCTAAAATATTACATCCAACATAAGGAATACCAAGAACTTCTAGAAAACCTTGAATACTACCATCTTCCCCCATTTTGCCATGCATAACAGGAAATACACAATCTAGCTTCTTTAAAAATTCAAATACATTTTTAATTGGTTTTGTTTTCTTTGGAAGTTCTCCAAACTTTTCTATTTGAAAATTTTCGCAAGTGTACCAATTATTGTTCTTATCTAAGTAAATTGGAATAACTTCATATTTTTTCTTATCCAAATTATTTATAACATTATAGCCACTTACGACTGATACTTCATGTTCTGTCGATGAAGAACCAAATATAACACCTAATTTCATTAATCCTCCTTATTTAATAGAATCCACTATTTTTTTGAAATTCATGGAATTACTAGCTTTAACTAAGATATTATCTTCTTGTTTCTTTATAGTATTTATAAATTCTATCGCTGTTTTATTATCTTTAAAATGATAACTATTTTCTTTATTATATCCAGCTTCTATAGCACCTTCATTAATATATGATGCTTCATCTCCAACAGTTACTAAAATATCTATTTTTTCATTTTTTACAACAATACCTATTTTTTTATGTAAATCTTCTGAATAACTACCAAGTTCTTTCATTGTTCCAAGTACTGCTATACTTCTACCTGATAATGAACCAAGATATTTAATAGCATAACTCATAGAATCAAAATTAGCGTTGTATGAGTCATCTATAATTGTATATCCATTCGTAGTTATCAAACTCATTCTATTACTACTTAATTCAAAATTAAGTATTCCATCTTTAATTTCTTCATCAGAAACATTAAATTCTTTACCTGTTGCTACACCCGCTAGGGCATTGTAGATAAAATGTTCTCCTCCAACAGGTACTTTATAAATAACATTATTACATGAAAATGTTGAACTCCATTCATTTTTTTCAATAATATTAGCCATGTAATCAGATTTATTATATATACCAATTGTTATTATGTGATATTTATCTTTATTTTCTAAATACCATTTATGTAATAAATCGTTATCATTATTGATAATAAGCACTCCGTTTGGATTTAATCCTTCAAGTATTTCTAACTTTGCTTTTAAAATATTTTCTCTACTTCCTAGATTACCTATATGAGCAGTACCTACATTAGTAATAATGGCTACATCAGGTTTGGCAATACTTGTAAGATAAGATATTTCTCCGAGATGATTCATTCCCATTTCTAGTACTAATACTTCATTGTCCTCTTCAAGTGATAAAATAGTAAGTGGTAAACCGAGATGATTATTTTGATTACCAATTGTTTTATGAGCTTTATACTTTTCTTTTAAAATACTATATATTACATCTTTAGTACTTGTTTTTCCTGCTGAACCAGTAATGGCAACAACTGGACTATAAAATAAACTTCTTTTGTACTTAGCTAAGTCACCTAAAGCTTTAATTGTGTTTTCTACTACTATTATAGATTTATTATTTTTAACTAAATAGTCATTTATCTCATCTGTCATTTCAAAGTTATCTAGTATAACTAAACTTGCTCCTTTTTCAAAAGCATCCATAAAAAATTTATTTCCATCATTTTTTTCACCTTTAATACCAATATAACAATCGTTTTTTTCAATTTTTCTAGTATCTATAGTAATTTTATTAATATTAGTATTAATTTCATTAAAAAGAGATAGATATTTAAGTGTTTTATAAATATCTAATGTTTTCATATTTTCACTTCCCTCACTCTTTCATTATACATTATTTAAATAGTTTTGTATATACTTCATTGAAGCTACTAACAGGAATTATTTCCATGTTATCTGTAATTTCTTTAGGTACATCCTTTAAATCTTCACTATTACTTTTAGGCATAAACACTACTTTGATATTTTTATTATATGCAGCAACTAACTTTTCTTTGAGTCCTCCAATTTTTAGAATGTTTCCATTCAAGGATACTTCACCTGTAAAAGCATAATTACTAGGTACTTTTTCTCCTTCTTTTACACTGCATAAACCTACAGCAATGGCAAGTCCTGCAGATGGTCCATCTTTTTTACTTGAGGCATCTAAAAAATGAATATGTAAATCTTCATTATGAAAATTATACTTATATTTACTCTTAAGCATACTTAATACTACTTCTATACTTTCTTTTAGAATATTTCCTGTATTGCCTGTAATTGTTAATTTGTCACTACCTTTACATGTTAAAACTTCTAATTTAGATAAACTTCCACCAAAACCTGATACCGCTAAAGTATTTATAGTACCTATTTCATTTATTTCTTCTTCTGCACTTTTATATTTTGGACTTCCAAGTAATCTTACTACTCTTTCTTCATTTAAAACCTTAACATTATTGATAGTTATTTTTCTAGCAAGTGATGATAAAACTCGTTCTAGGTCTCTTACTCCAGCTTCAGAAGTATAATTATTTATTATAAAACATAATAGTTCATCACTAAATTTAATTTTGCTATCATATACCATATTATCAAGTAATATTTTAGGAAGCATATAGTTTTTAGCTATATCTTTCTTTTCAAAAACTGTATAACTACTTAAATTTATAACTTCTACTCTATCTAAGATGGCTGTTGGTATATTTTCGGCATTATTAGCTGTTAATATAAATAAAATATTACTTAAATCAAATGGTTCTTCAATATAGTTATCTGTAAATATTTTATTTTGATTTGGGTCTAGGATTTCTAAAAGCGTTGCAGCTGGATCACCTTTATAATCTTTAACCATTTTATCAACTTCATCAATTAATATTACGGGATTATTACTTCCACATTTATAAAGTCCTTGAATTATTTTACCTGGAGCTGATGCTAAATATGTTCTTCTTGTACCAATAAGTTCTGTTGAATCATTTAAACCACCAACACTTATTTTGTAAAAATCTCTATTTAAGGCTTTGGCAATTGACATAGCTATAGTTGTTTTACCTACTCCTGGAGGACCTACTAAACATATAATCGGACTTGTAATATTACGATTTAAATTTTTTATAGCTATATATTCACTAATTCTAGTTTTAATTTCATCCATGCCAAAATGAGATTTATCAAGTTCTTTATATACAGCATCGAAATTAGCAGTTTCTTTTTTAGATTTATTCCATGGTAAATTTATAATCCAGTCTAAATAATTATGCATTACACTTACTTCAGGACTTGCTTCATTCATTATTTCATATTTATCTATTTCATGACTTATGTGTTCCTTTATTTTTTTATCTATTTTTAGCTTTTCTAATGCTTTTTTGTATTCTAAAACTTCCTCATTTTTCCATGAATCTTCCCCGAGTTCTTGTTTTAGAACTTTCATTTTTTCTTTTAAAATATATTCTCTTTGGTCATTTTGAAATGACTCATCAACTTTTTCTTCAAGTTCATTATCAATTTCTGCAACTTTTATTTCTTCATACATATCTTTAATTAAAGATTTGGCTCTTTTTATAGGATTAATTTCTTCCATATATTCAAGCTTTTTAGTTATATTAAATGGTAAAAATGATGTAATAGCATCTGTTATTTTGTTTAAATCTTTATTACTTGATACAAAAGTTAATATATCATTAGATACTGTTTTAGATACATTTATATATTCTTTTAAGACACTTACTAATTTTTTTAATATAGCATTTTCTTCTTCAGGCACTAAAGATGGTAAGTCTATATACATTACTTCACTATATAAAATGTCACTATTTACTTCTTGAAAATATTTACTAACTGCTACTCTACGTAGACCTCTTAATTTCACTTCGATAACACCATCATTATCAAGTTTATTCTTTATACGAGCAATAACACCAACTTTAGGTAAATCTTGAGCTGTAGGTTCTTCTTCCAAAACATCTGTCGGAGCTATAACTAGGATTTCTCCTTTAAAATTACTACTTGATTCATTGATGGCTTTACCACTTATTACATTTTTAAGTTCAAGTTTTATCTCTTGATTAGGAAGTATCACTAAATTCTTAAGTAAGATGACGGGAATATTAAATGTCATAAAACACCTCCTAAACTTAAATGTTATTATAACCAACTAAAGTAAATTTGTAAAGTAAAATCACAACATTTTTTTTATTTCATAAGATACTAATGAACGAAAAAGGAGCGAATATGATTAATTGGTATATTAATTTAAATTACCCATGGCAGGCACTTATTGCTACAATGTTTACTTGGGCTATTACTTCACTGGGATCAGCTGTTGTATTTTTCTTTAAAAAGGTAAATAAAAACACAATGGATGCGATGCTTGCTTTATCTGCAGGTGTTATGCTAGCTGCTACATTTTGGAGTCTTTTATCTCCAGCAATTGAAATGGCAAATTCTCTAAAATTAATCTCTTGGTTAGTTGTATCTTTTGGAGTTCTACTGGGAGGATTACTTTTATTTGTCGGGGATAAAATATTTGATAAACTTACAACAAAAAAAGAAAACTCAAGTAGTTTAAAAAGAAGTTTAATGCTTATTTTCTCAATTACCTTACACAATATTCCTGAAGGTATGGCTATCGGGGTGGCCTTTGGCTCTGTTGCATACAATTTAGATGGAGCAACACTTGCAGCAGCAGTTATGCTTGCAATTGGTATTGGCATTCAAAATTTTCCAGAAGGTTCTGCTGTATCACTACCATTAAGACGTGAAGGAATGAGTACCGCTGGAGCATTTTTCTTCGGAGTTTTAAGTGGAATTGTTGAACCAATTTCAGCTGTAATCGGAGCAATACTTGTTATGAAAGTTCAAATATTACTTCCAATTTTACTTGCATTTGCAGGTGGCGCTATGATATATGTTGTGGTTCAAGAACTAATACCTGAAAGTCAAACAAATGAAAAAAAAGACCTCATGGCCCTATTTACAATATTTGGATTCTTAATCATGATGATATTTGATGTCGCGCTTGGATAATATACTAAAAGCTAGGGATTACCTAGCTTTTAACACTCTTGATAACCATTCATATATGACATCCGTTTTTATAAATATCGATAGTTTTAGTTTATAATTCTAACAAAAATTTATTTTCATTTATTAGATCATATGCAGGCTTTAGTATTAAATCATACCTTTTATTAAGTATTGTCTTATAAAATTTTTTTCTTAAATCAGAAATACAGGGAATTTCATCTATTAAATTTTCTATTTTATTCATATCTATCTTGGGAAATATATCAAATAAAGCTTTACTACAATCATTACTTTCAAAAGAATTAATATAAAAGTACGGATTTATTTTAATTTTTCTTTTTAATGTAGAGTTAGGAAAAACAAATACTCTTTTTTCTATTTCATTTTCATCATTTAAAATGTTATTTATTTTTTCATCTTCTAATTTTGGATATAAACAAGATGCGCAGTCAAATATTGGTGCTATTTCAACTTTATTAGTATCATTATTTATTAGAAAGCCCCAGTTGCCATTATGACGGTCAAAATTTCCTACGAAAGAGTCAACTATAAACATTTGCCAAAAGAACTTTTTTAAAATATCCTTATTATATAAAGTTTGTTCATCAATTACTGTTAACACATCAGATAAATCTGTTCCAAAACCCAGTTTACTACTACTTATAATTGAATTTTTTAAAGAAGCAAAATCGTAAAACTTTTTATTGGGCTCAGTAAAATCTTTACAAGCTACTACTAAATGGTCTTTTTCACTGAAATATGTTCCTAGTAAAGTTTCTTGAGTTTTAAACCCTAATAGACTAAAAATATGGCAAGCTATATACTCACTTATTACACTACTTGTATATTGTCCTTTACAATCTTTTGATGAAAATTTAAGTAAATATTTTTGATTATTATATAATATTCCTATCTTAGAACCATTGGATCCACCATATAACTTTGTATTTAATCTTGTACAGTTTGAAAAGTCAATTAAAGCCATAAATAAACACCTCACGATAAATATATCATAAAGTGTTTATTTTAGCAACATTATTCTTCATTTTCATATAAAGTTTTATATATTTCATTTTTTCTAAGTAATGATTTATGAGTTCCTTCATCAACTACCTGTCCATCATCTATTAGATAAATAATATCAGCATCAATTATAGTTGATAATCTATGGGCTACGATTATAATTGTATGGTCTTTAACTAAATTGTCAATTGCTTTTTTTATCTTAGCTTGATTTTCATTATCTAAAGCACTTGTTGCTTCATCAAACAAAATTATTTTACTATCCTTAAGTAATGCTCTGGCAATAGCAAGTCTTTGTTTTTGGCCACCAGATAGATTAATGCCACCTTCACCAATCATGGTGTCATACTTTTTAGGAAGGCTCATAATGTAATCATCTATTTCAGCAAGCTTACACGCATTTCTAATTTTCTTTAATGACATATATGGGTCAATTATTTTTAAGTTTTCGAGTATTGTTTTATTAAATATAAATGGTTCTTGACGTATTATAGCAATATTTTGTCTTAATGCATCTTCAGTAAAATCTTCAATTGGTAAGTCATCAATTAATATAACACCACTATCAACATCAAAATATCTTAAAAGCAAATTAAATATACTAGTTTTCCCTTGCCCACTTTTACCAACAATGGCTATCTTTTTACCTGTTGGTATTTTTATATTAAATTCTTTAAATATTTCTTTTTCTTCATTCGGATACTTAAATGTTACATTTTTAAATTCTATATTTCCTTCAATATCAGTTCTTGTAACGGTTCCAAAAGTTTCATCTTTATATAGTTTATTATCTAAAATTTCATTTATTCTTTCCATTGAAACTTTCATTTTTTGATAACTCGAAGATAAATTTGTCATAAGTTCTATAGTGTTCATAAATCTATAAACATAATAAGTCATGGCCATGAAAAAGGCAAAAGTGCCAGTTCCATTTATGATAAGTAAAATACATGTTGCAAAGATAACAAACTCTAAAATTGTATTCAAATTATAAACCCAAGCATTATAGTTTTTCTCTGTAATCATTTGCTTATTTATTTTAAAGTATGTATTTCTTACTAGATTTTTAAAATTATTATTCATACTCTTTCTAATACCTAAGGCTCTAATTTCTCTGATACCCCGAATATTTTCTGAAACATTTGCTACTGCTTCATCTTTTTGTTTATTTATTTCTTTTTGACTTTCTTTTATACTTGGTAAATATTTATTAGACAAAAGATAAAATAATACTAAATATATGATAACTTCAAAAGCAACTAAAGTAGAGTTAAAGCAGATATAGATAAAAACTATTAAAGAGGTAAATAAAGATATAGCAATTCTTAACACTTGCCTAAATGAATCAGATATTGTTGATGCATCACTTGTTATGCGATTTATAAATTCTCCGCTTGATTTTTCTTCGAAAGCTCTGGCTGGTAACATTCCTACCTTTTCATAAACCGCTAAACCTATTTTTTCCATCATGTTGTTTGCACATTTTTCCATGTAAATCTTACCATATCTATCAAATATAAGATTATCAATTAAGTTTATGACAAAGATTAAAAATAAAATGGCTATGGCTATAGCAAAAGAACTGTTACTTGCTTTATCTATCGCAAGTCCAATTAAATATCCATATAATGTTCCCACTAAAGCTGTTGCTAAAAGCAGAAAAAAAGATTTAATAAAAAGTCTTTTTTCACCTTTAAAATACTTTTTAAAAAATCTTATCATATCTTTAAACTTCATAACTATTCACCCTTTTTAATCTTTTGTTTTAAATCAAATAATATATTAAGTGCTTCCATTGGTGTTGTATTTAAAACATCTATTTTATCTATTGTTTCTTTTATTATATCATCTTTTTTAACATTTGGTTCAAAATTCATTGCAAGTTGAACTTTTTCTTCAGGATTTTTCTTTTTAGAATTACTTTCATATTCACTTAATATTTCTTCTGCTCTATCTAATAATTCATCAGGCATCTTAGCAAGTCTTGCAACGTGAATACCATAACTTTTGTCAACTGCACCATTTTTAACTTTGTGTAAGAATGTTATTTGATTACCATTTTCTACAGCGCTAACATGGACATTTTTAATATTTTTAAACTTTTTATCAAGTCTAGTTAATTCATGATAATGGGTTGAAAACAATGTAAAAGCCCCGATATTTTCACTAATATATTCAAGGATTGCTTGGGCCAAACTCATTCCATCATACGTTGCTGTACCACGACCTAATTCATCAAATAAAATTAAACTATTTTCTGTTGCGCCATCAATAGCATTTCTAGCTTCTTTCATTTCTACCATAAACGTTGACTCACCACTTACTAAATCATCTGATGCTCCGATACGAGTAAATATCTTATCAATGATTGGAAGTGTTGCAGCTTCGCATGGAACAAAAGAACCCATCTGAGCCATAATTACTATAATTGCTAGTTGTCTCATAAATGTTGATTTACCACTCATGTTTGGTCCTGTTATAAGTAAAGTGTTTATGCCATTATCCATTACACAATCATTTGGTACATATTCAGATTTACTTACAACTTCTACTACTGGATGTCTACCATTTTTAATATCTATTATATGGTCATTTGTAAGTATTGGTCTTACTAAACTATATTCTTCACTACAAACAGAAAGTGATGTTAATGCATCTATTTCACTTAAAGCATCAGCTGTTTTATTTAAAGCTGGTACTTCTTTTTTAACTATTTCCTTTATATCACAAAATAATTTATATTCTAAATCAATAATGTTTTCTTCAGCATTAAGTATCATACTTTCTTTTTCTTTTAAGGCTGGTGAGATATATCTTTCACAGTTAGTAAGGGTTTGCCTTCTTTCCCAATGATATTCTTCTTTTACTAAATTTTTACTACCATTTGGTATTTCAATAAAATAACCAAATACTTTATTAAATCCAACTTTTAAGCTTTTTATACCAGTTTCTTCTTTTACTTTGGCTTCGAATGCTGCCACAAAGTCTTTTCCCCCACTACGAATTTCTCTTAGTTCATCAAGTTCACTATTAAATCCAGTTTTTATCATATAACCTTCTTTAATAGATATTGGTGGTTCTTCTACTAAAGATTTTTCTAAAAGTTCAAATATCTTTTCATGAGTATCAATATCATAATCAAATCCAAGTTTTTCTGTTATTTTCTTTATTTCAGGTAAAACACCAATACTCTTTTTTAACTGTATTAAATCTCTGGCATTTAATGAACCATTTATTACTTTACCAGATAATCTTTCAATATCATAAACTTCATATAATAGATTTTTTAATTCATCTTTTAATATAAATTCATTATTTAACTTTTCTATTTTATCGTATCTAGCATTAATAGCATCTTTGTTTTTTAAAGGATTTAGCATCCAACTTTTAAGTTTACGACTTCCCATGGCAGTTTTACATTTATCTAAAAGCCATATGAGAGAATATGTTCTTTCTTTAAGTCTAAGAGTTTCCACAAGTTCTAGATTACGAATACTATGAATATCCATTTCAAGATAATCATTTTTCTTAATATAGTTTATTTTATTAATATGGCTTAAATCCTTAAGTTGACGATGGTCAAGATAATAGAATAAATGAGCAACACCACTTTTAACTCGAGCATCACTTATTGTGCTAAATAAATATTCATATTTATCCCACAAGAACTCATGACTTATTGTAACCTCAATATTATATGTATTTTTAAGTAAATCAATTAAAGCAGTATTTAAATTATCTACAAAAATGACTTCTTTTAAATTAAGTCCAAGTATTTCATTAATTAATGTTTCTTCATTGTTTTCTATAGACATACTTGCAAGATATCCAGTTGAAATATCAAGAATGGTTAATAAAATACTATCATTAAAAAATAATATACTTGCTATATATGATGCATCTTTATCATTTAAAAGGTCATTGTCAGCAATTGTTCCTTTACTAATTACATCAACTATTCCTCTTTTAACCATACCTTTAGTTGCTTTTGGGTCTTCAAGTTGTTCGCATATTGCTACTCTATAACCTTTATTTACTAACTTTTCTATATATGGCTTAACATTATTATGAGGAACACCACACATTGGTACTCTTTCTTCAAGCCCTGCTACTCTACCTGTTAAAGTAAGCTCTAGTTCACGCGATGCAATTAAGGCATCATCAAAAAACATTTCATAAAAGTCACCAAGACGATAAAAAACAAGTTCTTCTTTATACTGGTCTTTAATTTCCATGTATTGAGCCATCATTGGACTTAATTTTGTTCTATCTACTTCACTTAATTTCATACTTAAAACCTCTGTCAAAATATTATAACACAAGCCTAATTTTTTTTAAAGAAAAAACACACAAAAATTCTTAAGAAATTTGGCATATATATGCCATTATGATATCATTTTGATAGGTAAAAACTAACAGACTATACAAAATATTTTTAAAATATAAATACAATTTATATTCAAATTCAAAAAAGCATCTGCCACTAGGCAAATGTCGCTTAACCATGTTTAGATAGACATTAAAGTTTCCACCTAATAATAACTTATCCTCACATAAGAGGAATAAAGAAGAGAGTTTATATAACAAAACTTTTTCAACTGCATATGCATCATAATAATGTTAATAATTTATCTCATCTTTCACTTGTATTATAACAATTTTTGTTATTGCTCGTCAAGCTAAAATGATGCTATTTTTTCGAAGAAAATATTTAATAAAAGTTTGCAATAAATGCTTGATTATCATGAGTATATTTGTTATAGTAATTATCATGGAACATGAAGTATCCGGATGTCTACCTTCTTTCAGGGGCTTTGGGCTTATTGAGGGGAGGAATGCATATGAAGAAAAGAGTTTATATAATTAAATTTCTTAACAGATTATGTATTATAATATTACTAATAGTCTTAATGCTATTAGTAATAAAAATAGACATCTGCCACTAGGCAAATGTCTTCTTATCTAACTAGGTAGACATTCGAGATACCGAATGTTCCTTTTTTTATTATATGAAGATTTCTCTTCATGTATTCATTATACTAAAATTTAATTAATAAATCAATAGGTTAATCTCTATTATTTTTACCATATAAACAGCCACAATAATCTTGACGATATAAATTATATTTTTTAGCTAGTTCAACACTTTTCTTATAACCATCTTTTTTCTTAAAATCACTAAATAGATATTTTACATTATATTTATCTCCGATAATGCCACCTAAAATATTTATTTGTTTACTATTTTTATGTGGACTTACAGTAAGTGTTGTGCCAAAATATTCAAAGTTTAATTCTTTAGCTTTTCTAGCAGTATAATCAAGTCTTACTCTAAAGCATACTGGACATCTAGCTTTACCTTCTCTTTCATTTTCTAGTCCTTTAACATTTTCATGAAATACTTCATTTTCATAATCACAATCTAAAAACTTGATATTATCATGTTTAAATTCATTAATAAATCTTATTTGTTCATTTTTTCTTTTTAAATACTCTTCGAAAGGTTCAATATTTGGATTATAATATAATACTGTAATATTAAAATATGGTGCTAAATAAGTTAAAACCTCCGTAGAACATGGTCCACAACAACTATGAAGAAGTAAATTTGGTTTATAATCTAAACTTTTAATTAAATTATCTAATTCATTCTGATAATTCATTTTGCATCCCTTCCTTTTTCTTGATTAGTTCAAATGTTTGAAATACAATACCATTATTACTTGAACTATCCAAATTAAGAACTCCCTTTTCATTCTCATCTAAAGTTGCATAGATTTCTTCATACTTATTTAAATTATTTATATTTGCTAAATTAATATAAACATAATTACCATCATTCATTCTAAGTAAAAATCTATTTTTATCTATAACTTTTTCATTTTTTATATCTGGTGAGTACTCTATCTCACTTACTTTATAAAGAATATCTTTGTTTATTCCACTTAATTTTTTTATTAAGCTTTCTTCAATATCACTTGGGACATAATTAACTAGAGTTGGAATACCTAAAGTAGTATCAAGTGTAGTTGCTTTCTTATTATTTTCAAAAACATAGGTCTTATCTAAAACTCTATAATATAATACTACAAGCTCTTTAATAGTTATCACAACTTTACCATTTAGATGTTTACTAATTTTAACACTTTCTATCATTGGTAATTCTTCTAGATTTTTCTTAAGTTTACTACTACTTAAAGCAAAAAGTTTTGTTTTATCAGTAATATTTGCATTATTTATTACTTTTTCATCACTAATTAAGGTATTTCCTTTAACTTCAACTAATTTAACTGGCAAATTAAAGCAATAATAAAAAGCCATTATAAATAAATATAATGTAAGAAGGACTACTAAAAGTCCTTTTTTATTTAGCTTTTTCTTGACTTTTTTTGCCATAGTTTATCACCACTTTACTATTTCTTGTTCTAATTCTAAATCTATACCTTTTTCTTTCTTTACTTTTTCCATTAATAATAATGGACACGGTACTTATAGATACCTGTGCTTTTGCAGCAACATCTTTAATACTTGCCATCGTGTTCACCTCGTTAACATCATAACAAAACCTATCTTTAAAAACAAGCAATTAGTAAAACGTTGTACTAAAATACATAAATCCTATTGACACATTATTAGTAAAACGTTATACTTGATTTCGAAGTAGAACGTTTTACTAATAGGAGGACATATGAAAACAGTAAGAATTGGTAGTGGAGCAGGTTATGCTGGAGATCGTATTGAACCTGCCATTGATTTAATAGAAAAAGGGAATTTAGATTATATTATTTTTGAATGTTTAGCAGAAAGAACAATTTCATTAGCCCAAAAAGCAAAAATGGAAGATCCTAAAAAAGGATACAATGCATTATTTGAATATCGTTTTGACCGCATTTTAGAGGCTTTAAAAGAACATCATGTTAAAGTGATTACGAATATGGGGGCTGCAAATCCTTATCATGCTGCTCTTAAATGTCAAGAAATGGCGAAAGATAAAGAGCTAAGATTGCTTATGTAGAAGGTGATGATGTTTCTTCTAAATTAAATGATTATCAAGATTATGTCACAATTGAAACAAAGAAACCTTTGTCAGCAATTGATGGAGAAGTATTATCAGCTAATGGTTACATTGGTTGTTCTGGTATTGTTGAAGCATTAAAGAATGATGCGGATATTGTTATTACAGGAAGAGTTGCAGATCCTTCATTAAGCTTAGGAC
>ENA-OPWR01001512-OPWR01001512.1-human-gut-metagenome-genome-assembly--contig:-NODE-1512-length-17624-cov-3.126814_pt1 | contig 17624 bp, 10 predicted proteins | sample MGYA00241507_ERZ502006 | MGnify/ENA primary metagenome ERZ502006 (study PRJEB25962, sample SAMEA2043041) | human gut metagenome | biome: human gut; feature: human-associated habitat; material: faeces...
GCCCGCCACTGCCGTTATGTTTCTTTTAACAATTCATCCCACCGCTTTAGAAGCGAGGGACTTCTTGTCTACGGATGTTAAAATTGGAATGGATCGTTAAACGCTCCATAATACGAAACCGGTTCGCCCGCAGAAAGCAGGTGATGGACATCGCCGACGGTCTGGCAGCGGAAGTACACTTCGCCTGGTTTGCGCTCTTCCGTTCCGACGATCGTGACGGAAGTCGGCGCCAGGAACAGGCCCTGCCAGAGCTGCACCGGCGTTGTGTTGAGCAGATGGGACAGCGCGACGCAGGTAACGCCGAGATGGCAGAAGCAGACGATGACAGCTTCGCGGTTCGTTTCATCTGAAGCGTGGTAGCGGTAGCCGTCGCGTACATAACCGTAGCGAGCAAGCAGCGCATCGAGTCCGTCCGTTACGACACGATAATTTTCATCCATGTTTCCGGTTTTCATGATCGGGTTCTGTGTCCAGAGATCATGATCATAGAGATCCCGGTTCGCATCGAGCACATCCGGCAGAAAATCCCACGGAATCCGGCGTTTTCCGGTCTCCGGATCAAGGACAGGCGCATCAAATTCCCGCAGCCACGGAAGAATTTCGGCCTCGCGGCCCGCATTTTTCAGCGTAAAAGAAGCCGTATCCTTCGCGCGTCCGAGCGGCGAGCAGTAAAAATCGGTGACGTTCCATTTCGCCGTGCGCTTCGAAAGCAGCTCAGCCTCACGCCAGCCCTTTTCAGTCAGCGAATCAATCTCATAATTCGGTTCACCGTGGCGGATAAAGATAATTTTCATAAGAATTCCTTTCTTCGTATGCCACAAATCGTTTGGTTTATGCATCGAAAAGTCAATTTCAGTTCCGAAAAATCTGCGGCAGAGCACAGAACATTCAGAATTGATGTCACTTAGCTTAGTGTATCATAAATTGTCAAACTTGTGTGTGTTTCTGTGGAAAAAGATGCGGTAAATTGGAAGAGGCGTTCGCACGTCTGGTAGGCGGCCTGGGAGGAGTGGTTAAGATCTGAGAGGAGAGTGACAGAGGATGATGCGTTCTGGAAATATTTTTGAACGGGAAGGCAGCAGAGGGCATGGCTGCGATGGAGATGGCACAGAGATTACAGGAGGTGGTGATTATTCTGGTTGGGATAAGATGTATGATCAGGGCAGTATTGAAATAAAGGGGGGATGCCATTTATAAAAAAACAGTAAATTCGTCCACTTAGGACTAGCCGCCGCGGCTGTAGATTGATACAATAAAAGAAATAGGAAATATCGATTTTTTGCATAGGAGGAACACGGCGGCATGGCGGGATATGTGAGTCTTCAGGATGTAACCAAGACCTATCAAATGGGTGAGATTACCATCAAGGCTGCGGATGGGATCAGCTTTGATGTGGAAAAGGGTGAGTTTGTGATTGTTGTTGGACCGAGCGGTGCGGGTAAGACGACGGTGCTGAATATTTTAGGCGGAATGGACACAGCGACTTCAGGAAAGGTGCTGGTGGACGGCGCGGAAATCAGCAAATACCGCGGCAAGAAGCTGATCCAGTACCGGCGGGAGGATATTGGATTTGTTTTTCAGTTTTATAATCTGATGCAGAACCTGACGGCGCTCGAGAATGTGGAGCTGGCGATGCAGATCTGCCGGCATCCGCTGGATGCGTCGGAGGTGCTTGCGGAGGTTGGGCTGGAAGAGAGAATGAATAACTTCCCGGCGCAGCTTTCGGGCGGAGAGCAGCAGCGTGTGGCGATTGCGCGTGCGCTGGCGAAGAATCCGAAACTGCTGCTCTGCGATGAGCCGACCGGCGCGCTCGATTATGTGACGGGAAAAGCGATCTTAAAGCTGCTGCAGGATACCTGCCGGGAGAAGGGGATGACGGTCATTGTCATCACTCACAACTCGGCGCTGACACCGATGGCGGACCGCGTGATTAAAATCCGAAACGGAAAAGTGGCGGGAATGAAAACAAATGAGAACCCGACGCCGGTGGAAGAGATAGAATGGTAGGTGGACGATGAGAGCATTTCGAAAAGACTTTATCCGGGAAATCACAAAGAACAAGGGGCGGTTTCTGTCAGTCTTTTTCATCGTGCTTCTTGGCGCGGCGTTTTTCTCGGGCATTCGGTCGGCGGAAGGAGATATGAAGGTTTCGGCGGACCGGTATTATGATGAAGTAAATTATATGGATTTGAAAGTCCTTGGAACGCTGGGGCTGACAGACGATGATCTGGCGGATATCGCGAAGACGGATGGCGTGAAAGCGGTCTACGGCGGAAAAACGGTGGAAGTGCTGCATGATATCGGCGAGAGCGAGCAGGTTGTGAAACTGATTGCGCTGACGGACGGTGTGAATGAGCCGCGCGTGGTCGAGGGACGGATGCCGGAGAAAGAGGATGAAATTCTTGTTGATACGCAGTTTCTGAAAAGTTCCGGCTGTGAGATCGGAGATCAGGTAACGTTCACTTCCGGAACGGAGGATCCGCTCTCAGATTCGCTGACCGGGGATACGTTTACGATTGTTGGTTCGGCGACGCTCCCTTATTATATGGATCTGAACCGCGGAACGGGCTCGATTGGAAATGGAAGCATCAACAGTTTTGCACTGCTGCTTCCGGAGACATTTACTTCGGATCTCTATACAGAGATTTACGTCCAGGCGGACGGCGCACAGGAAGAGGCGAGCTACAGCGATGCGTATGATGAGACGGTGAAGGCTGTACAGACGAAGATTGAAGCGCTCGAGGATGCGGCGTGCGACCGGCGGTATACGGCAGTCAAAACCGAAGGACAGGAAAAGATTGATGATGCAAAACAGCAGGTCGCTGATGCAGAGCAGAAATTAGCGGACGCAAAAACAGAGCTGGATGACGGTGCACAGCAGCTTGCCGACGCGAAAGTGACGATTGCGGACAAAGAGCAGGAACTTCTCGACGGCGAACAGACGTTAAAGGACAAAGAACAGGAGCTTCTTGACGGAAAGCAGACGATTGCTGAGAAAGAACAGGAACTCCTTGACGGAAAACAGACCATTGCAGACAAAGAGCAGGAACTTCTCAGTGCGAAAGCAACCATCGCCGATAAAGAGCAGGAACTGGCATCCGGCAAGGCAACGCTGAAAGACAAAGAGGCGGAACTTGTGAGCGGAAAAGCGACGCTGGAAGCAAAGGCGGCAGAGCTGGAAAGCGGAAAAGCGGAGCTGAATCAGAAAGCTGATGAACTTGCAAGTGGAAAAACCACACTTGAGGCAAAAGCGAAAGAACTTTCCGACGGAAAAGCACAGCTTGCAGAGAAAGAAACAGAACTGGCATCCGGCAAAAAAGAGTTAGAGGAAAAAATGACGCAGCTTTCGGCGGCAAAAACCGAACTGACTCGGAAGCAGACGGAGCTGAATACTGCAAAAGAGCAGCTTTCCGAAAAAGAAACGGAATTGAATATTGCAAAGGAGCAGCTTTCCGCTGCACGCGAGGAACTGGACAACAAGAAAGCAGAAACCGCTGCAGGACGCACACAGTATGAAGCGCAGAAGGCAGCGTATGAAGAACAGAAGAGTCAGTATGAGACAGCCAAGGATCAGTTAGCCCAGATTTCCAGGCAGCTTCCGATGGTGGAGGCTGCGCAGACAGAAGTGACTGGTCAGATCGAGGTGATTGAGGCTCAGCTTGACGGACTGACAGAGGAAGATGAAGCATATGTATCCCTGTTAGAACAGAAAACTGCGCTGGAAGCAAAGCAGACAGAGTTAGCACAGCAGCTTTTCACGATGCAGGAGCAGAAAACATTTCTGGAACAAAACATCGCAGCGTTTGAAGCAGCAAGCGCTGATGCGGAAGCCCGGCTTGCGGCTGCAGAAGCTCAGATTACCGACGCAGAAAGTCAGCTTGCCGCTGCAGATGCACAATTAACAGAAAAAGAGCAGGAATGCGCCGCAGGCGAGGCACAGATTGCTTCTGCAAAAGAAGAACTGGAAAGCGGCGAAGCTCAGATTACAGAGGCTCTTGCCCAGCTTCAGGATGGAGAAGCACAGGCAGAAGCTTATCAGAAACAGATTGAGGATGGCGAAGCCCAGCTTGCATCCGCCAAAGCAGCGATTGCCGACGGAGAAGCTCAGATTGAGACGAACCGCAGTAAATTAAAAGACGGAGAAACTCAGCTTGCGGCTGCCAGAGCCCAGCTTGCTGATGGGGAACAGCAGATTGCATCGTACCGACAGACGATTCAGTCGGGTGAGGCCCAGCTTGCCGCTGCAAAGCAGACAATTTCCAGTGGAGAAAGTCAGCTCGCCGACGCGAAACAGACGATCGCCGATGGCGAAACCCAGTTAGCAGAAGCAAAGCAGACGATCGCCGATGGAGAAAGTCAGCTCGCCGAAGCCAAGCAGACGATTGCCGACGGAGAAACCCAGCTTGCCGACGCGAAACAGGAAATCGCCAACGGAAAAATCTCCCTTGCGGATGCGAAACAGGAAATTGCCGATAAAGAAAAGGAACTTGAGGACGGCAAAGCCGAATATGAAAAAGCAAAAGCCGACGCCGAACCAGAAATCGCGGATGCGAAGCAGGAAATTGCGGACGGTGAGAAAACACTCGCAGACCTGAAAAAACCAACGTGGTACGTCTGGGGACGGAATAAGGTAACGTCAACTGAGAGCTTCGGTCAGGATGCCGGCCGTATCTCGAATATCGGAAAATTCTTCCCGGTTATCTTCTTCCTCGTGGCTGCTCTCGTCAGCCTGACGACGATGACACGAATGATCGAGGAACAGCGTCAGCAGATCGGAACGTTAAAAGCCCTCGGCTATTCCGACGGCGTGATCGCCTTTAAATATTTCGCATACGCGATGCTCTCCACCGTATCCGGCGCTCTCGCGGGCGTGGTGGTTGGAGAAAAAATCCTGCCCTGGGTTATTATGAATGCCTACGGCATGCTGTATACCGGACTCCCGTATTACATGACCCCGCTGAACTGGGAGCAGGGAGGCCTTGCGATTCTGGCGAGTGCAGCCTGCACCGGCGTGGCGACGATCGCGGCATGCTACAAAGAACTCGCCGCAGGTCCGGCAGAGCTGATGCGGCCGGAAGCACCGAAAAACGGCAAACGGATTTTCCTGGAACGCATCGGCGTACTCTGGAAACATCTGAACTTTACGCAGAAATCAACCGTGCGGAATCTGGTGCGGTATAAAAAACGATTCTTCATGACCGTTATCGGAATCGGCGGATGCATGGGTCTGATCCTCGTCGGTTTCGGCCTTCAGGATTCCATCACCGCGATTGCGAAAAACCAGTTCGTCAGCCTCTTCACCTATCAGGCGAATGCTGTGCTGAATTCAGATGTGGATGAATCCGAAAAAGAAGCATTGCAGACCGATCTGGAAAACTACAGCGGCATCGATGAGCTGCTGGAAATGTACTGCCAGAACATCGAACTGCAGACCGACAAAAAGACCGTGGATGCAGTGCTTGAAGTGCCGAAAGAACTGACGAATTTCAATGACTTCTATGCCTTCCGAGACCGGAAAAGCGGAGAAGTTTACGAATTCCCGACCGACGGCGGCGCAGCCATCAGCGAAAAGACAGCAACGATGCTCGGCGTAAAAGCAGGCGACACGGTTCAGCTGAAAAAAGGCGATGATATTGTGGACGTAAAGATTTCGATCATCGTCGAAAACTACGTGCGCCATTACCTGTATTTGGCCCCGGATCTCTACGAGGAGCTGTTCGGCGGAGCGCCGGACTACAACCAGCTTCTGATGAAATATCAGGACATGTCGGGCAATTATGAGACAGCACTCGGAGAAAAAATCATGACGTACGACGGTGTAGCGGCAATCTCGTTCACATCCGACCTGATTGATCAGATTGACAACATGCTTCGTTCCCTCGACATCGTCATCGTGGTGCTGATCGTATCGGCGGGCCTGTTGGCGTTTGTGGTGCTGTACAACCTGAACAACATCAACATCACCGAACGACAGAGAGAGCTGGCAACGCTGAAAGTGCTCGGCTTCTTCGACGGCGAGGTGGCATCGTACGTGTACCGGGAAAACATGGTGCTGACACTGTTCGGCGTTATCGCGGGCATGGGAATTGGAACGTTTTTACATCATTGCGTAATTCAGACCGTCGAGGTCGATATGATGATGTTCGGACGAAACGTGTTCCCGCGGAGCTACGGCTGGAGCGCCCTGATTACCCTGGCGTTTGCTCTGTTCGTCAATTTTATGATGTTCTACCGGTTAAGAAAAATTGATATGATTGAATCGCTGAAAAGCGTGGAGTAAACAACAGAAAAAGGCCGTCCGCGGTGATGCAGAGAATCTGCAGAAACCGTGGGTGGTTTTTTCATTTTGAAAGTGAAATATGAGCCGGAATGCTTGTTTTTTCAGACATTTCGTTGTATAAAAAAAATAAGGGTTTTTATTAGAACAGAATCAAAAAACAAAGAGTAAAGGGGATTTTTACAAATGGGAACAACAGAAACGAAAAAAATGAGAGTCGGCGTTGTCGGCTGCGGAGCGATCAGTGATATTTATCTGACGAACATGATGCATAACTTTGAGAATCTTGAGGTAGCAGCATGCTGCGCAGGCCATCTTGAACATGCGAAAAAGAAAGCAGAGCAGTATGGCATCAAGGGCTGTACCTACGAGGAAATTCTGGCAGACCCGTCGATTGAAATGGTAGTCATTCTGACACCGGCACCGACCCACGAGGGGCTGATCCGTCAGGCACTGGAAGCCGGAAAACACGTTTACACTGAAAAAACAATGACCCTCGCACCGGAAACGGCAGCGAAACTGATCGAGCTGGCAGAGGAGAAACATCTCTATCTCGGTTCCGCACCGGACACCTTCCTTGGATCGGCACTGCAGACCGCAAGAAAAGCGATCGACGACGGGCTGATCGGCGAGGTGACATCTTTCGAAGCATGCGCAAACCGCGATCTTGATTTGCTGGCGAGCATCTTCCGTTTTCTGCGGATGCCGGGAGGCGGTATCTGCTACGATTTCGGTGTTTATTATCTGACCGCCATCGTCAGCCTTTTCGGCCCGGTGGACCGTGTCGTTTCCTCCGTGCGCAATCTTGCGCCGAAGCGCGTCAATGTCGTCCCGGACAGCCCGGAATACGGCCAGGAATTTGACTACAGCAACGAGAGCCAGGCTTTCACGATTCTGGAAATGAAAAACGGCGTGACCGGCACATTCTGTGTCAATGGCGACAGCACCATCAACGATCAGGCGGTATTCACAATTTACGGCAAAAAAGGTATTTTAAAGCTGGTGGACCCGAACAATTTCGGCGGCGATATCGTCTACATTCCGGGCGTGAAGGACTGGACACAGCAGGCAGTTCCGGAAGTGCTGGATTATGGCTTTGCCTACAGCGAAAACAGCCGCGGCCTCGGTCCGTCCGAGATGGCAGAAGCAATTGCAGAGGGCAGACCAAACCGTGCGAGTGCCAAAATGGCATATCACGTACTCGATACGATCGATCAGATTATGAAGAGTGCGGAAACGGGTGCATTTGAGAAGGTTCCATCCACCTGCGAAAGACCGGAGGCCATGCCGAATTCATAGCCTATTTCTGATAGGATTGCAGGTACATCTGACGGAAGTCGGTAGGGCTTACATTTTTTGATTTCAAAAAGACTCTGTTAAACGTAGAAATACTGTTAAAACCGGATTCGAGCGACACTTCGGTGATCGTGAGATCCGGTTTTTTTAACAGGTTTTCGGCGATATGGAGCCGTTCCCTGGTGACAAAATCCGTGAAGGAGAGACCGGTGTATGCGCGGAACAGCTTGGAAAAATGGCAGCGGGAGAATCCGGCGACCTTTGATGCTTCTTCCAGGGAAACCGGTTCGGTGCAGTGACTCGAGATCCAGGTACATGCAGCAATCATCTGGCGGTGTACCTGTGCGGAATGGCCTGTTTTTTGCGGTGTGGCAGTTTCGGTCGGCACGGAGAGATTTTCGCCGAGCAGAATAAAAAACTGATACAGCAGAACGCATCCGCGCAGCTCGGAAAAACTGATACCGGAGAGGGAGAGCCTGCGCAGTTCTGTCAGAAATCCGCGGAGCTTTTCGATTTCCGGGAAGTTGTTCTGATTCAGAAGACGAATCTGATAAAAAAGATAAGCAACAGACTGGAAATCCACGCGTTTTTCCAGAAAATCTGCATCGAGCTGAAGCATGATCAGGCGATGTTCTCTGTTGGTTGTGGAAACAGCGTGCAGCTCGCCGGGCCAGATAAAGAGAAGATCACCGGGCTTCAGTGGAAAGGCTTCTCCGTTTACTTCATAGATAATGCCGTCATCCTGTGCAAGCACAATTTCAATATAGTGATGCCAGTGCAGACCGAAATAGGCGGGGACATGCGAAATAGAGATATCGTAAACATAGCTGTTAGCAAAATGATTGTTTTCGAAAAAAGAAGTCGAATCGTTTTTCATGGCAAAAGAATCCTCCGTATCTGATAAACGGTATTATACAACAGAAGAGAGAAAAAATATAGAAAAAATCGAAACATCTGGGCAATGATCGGCAATATATAAGTAGTGTTTTACGAGGATCTGTATTATGGTTAAGATATGAAAATTGTGAAGAACGGCAGAAATCGGAAAAAGAGTGATGTGGTTTTGGCGAAAATTCACAAAAATATAATAAAAGTTTATGAAAAGTGAAGAAGTGGGAGGTAAGCGAAAAATGCAGATTTATGTAGATGGAAATGCTGTGCGAAGCGGAAATGGGCAGAAGGAATATCCATTTCAGACGATTTCCGAGGCGGCAAAAATTGCAAGGTCCGGCGACGAGGTGCTTGTAGCGCCTGGCGTATATCGGGAATATGTAGATCCGGCGAATGCGGGATGTGAGGATGCAAGAATTGTGTATCGTTCTGTGGAACCGGGAAAAGCTGTGATTACCGGTGCGGAAATTGTGGATAACTGGGAGCATTTGGAAGGTGATGTGTGGACAGCGCGCGTTTCGAACGGATTGTTTGGGGATTACAATCCATATACGACACTGGTCAGCGGTGACTGGTTTATCGCATCCTACACGGCACACACCGGAGAAGTGTATCTGAATGGAAAATCTATGTATGAGGTGACAAGTCTGGATCAGGTGAAAAAGCCGGAGATCTATAAAAAATCCTGGGATCAGGCATTCACGGTTTACACCTGGTATGTGGAGCAGGACGAAGAGAAGAATGAGACCGTTTTCTATGTGAATTTCCAGGGGAAAAACCCGAATGAGGAAACGGTGGAAATTAATGTGCGCGAGAATTGCTTTTATCCATCGAAGGAGGGCATTGGTTATATCACGCTGTCCGGCTTTGTTGTAAAACAGGCGGCAACCCAGTGGGCTCCGCCGACGGCATATCAGGAAGGAATGGTCGGCCCGCACTGGTCAAAGGGATGGATCATCGAGGATTGTGAGATTTCAGATTCGAAGTGCTCGGGCATTTCACTTGGAAAATACAGACAGCCGAACAATGACAATAAATGGCTCAAATGGAAATTCAAAGATGGTACACAGACGGAGCGTGACTGTATCTGCCAGGCGCAGCGAGAGGGATGGACGAAGGAAAATATCGGAAGCCATATCATCCGCCGGTGCAACATCCACGACTGTGGACAGACAGGTATTGTAGGCCACTTAGGCGGTGTGTTCTCGATTATTGAGGATAACCACATTCACCATATCAATAATAAACAGAACCTTGCGGGTGCGGAGATCGGCGGCATCAAGATGCATGCAGCAATCGATGTGATCATTCGAAGAAACCATTTCCATCACTGTACGAGAGGCCTCTGGCTCGACTGGCAGGCACAGGGCACACGTGTTACGCAGAACCTGTTCCATGACAATACGCTGCCGAACGAGGAAAATGCAAATCCAGAAGGTATGGACGGTATCGGCGAGGATATCTTTATTGAAATTTCCCACGGACCGACACTGGTGGACAATAACGTACTGCTTTCGGACCGCGCGATGAAGCTGGCAACGCAGGGTGTTGCGGTAGTACATAACCTGATCGCGGGATCGTTTACTGCTGTCGGCCGAGGTGTCAACAATGGCTCCGACAAGCTGCCGTCGCCGCGCTACACACCGTACCATGTGCCGCATCGCACGGAGATCAACGGATTTATGACAGTTCTTCACGGTGACTGCCGGTTCTACAATAATATCTTCATCCAGAAGCCGGTTCGTGCGGGAATGGAAGAAATCCGTAAACTGACCGGAGATAATGAGTGGGATGACGGAAATCTGACAGCAGGAACCGCACCGTACAGCGGATATCCGACATTGGAGGAGTACGTGGCAAGATTTGAGGGCTACTGCGGAATGGGCTCCGGAAAGTCACCGGATCTGTATTACGAGAAGCTGCCGGTATGGCTTGGCGGCAACGTTTACTTCAATGGGGCGAAGCCGGCAGAGCAGGAACAGGACGCTGTAGTGGATACCGAGCATGAAATCACCATCGGTGTAAAAGAAGAGAACGGAAAATGGAAACTGGAGACTAATGTTTACGATTATCTGCCGCAGAATGCCTGTGCAGTGATCTCAACGGAGACGCTTGGCATGGCATTTGAGCCGGAACAGAAATATGAGAATCCGGATGGAACGCCGATCGTGTTCCGATATGACTACTTCGGAAACCGTCAGGGCATTCATCCGCTGCCGGGCCCGTTTGCATCAAAAGAGGCTGCGGAAGAAGCATTATCGTAAAGAAATTCTATAGACCCGCAAAAAAATAGCGTAAAAAATTCAGCGCCGCAGAGAGTGAATGATTGCGTCACAGCCTTTTTTGCAGTGTTTTCGGGTTTTACTATAACAAAAAGGAGTATAGAGAAATGATTTACTATGTCAATAATTCCGCTCCGAAGAATGGAAACGGAACAAAAGAGATGCCGTTCAAGTTCATCAACGATGCGGCAAAAATTGCAAAGGCAGGAGATGAAGTCCTGGTTGCACCTGGTATTTACCATGAATATGTTGATCCGGTCAACGGAGGAACCGAGGATGCAAGAATCGTCTATAAGAGTGAGAAGCCGCTCGGCGCAAAGATCACCGGTGCGGAAACGATGAATGACTGGGAGCATTACAAAGATAATGTGTGGGTATGCCGTGTAGACAACGGAGTGTTTGGCAATTATAACCCATACACGACAATGGTCGGCGGTGACTGGTATTTTGCACCGGTGGTACGCCATACCGGCGCGGTTTATCTGAAAGACCGCCAGTTATACGAGGCAGAGACGCTCGAGGAGTGTATCAAGGGCGAGGTTTATGCGCCGTCCTGGGAGCCGGAGTGGTCGGTTTACAAATGGTATACCGAGCAGGACAAAGAGAAAAATCAGACGGTCATCTACGCAAACTTCCAGGGTAAAAACCCGACGGAGGAAAAAGTAGAAATCAACGTGCGCCGGAACTGCTTTATGCCGTCGAAAACAGGCGTAAATTACATTACGTTCAGTGGATTTGATGTCAGCAAGGCGGCAACGACATGGGCGCCGCCGGCTGCTTATCAGGACGGTATGATCGGTCCGCACTGGTCGAAGGGATGGATTATTGAGGACTGTGAGGTCAGCAACAGCAAGTGCTGCGGTATTTCGCTCGGAAAATATTACGATCCGGAGAACGACCATTACTTTACCAGAAAACACGTAAAAAGCCCGACCCAGATGGAGCGTGATGCTGTGTGCCGCGGCCAGTATCACGGCTGGACGAAGGAGAACATCGGAAGCCATATCATCCGCCGCTGCCACATCCATCACTGTGAGCAGACCGGTATTGTCGGACGGATGGGCGGTGTGTTCAGTATCATTGAGGACAACCACATTCACAACATCAACAATATGCAGCAGCTTGGCGGAGCCGAGATTTCCGGTATCAAGATGCATGCAGCGATCGATGTTGTGATGAGAAGAAATCACATTCATCATTGTACGATGGGCATCTGGTGCGACTGGGAGGCACAGGGAACACGCCTGACCCAGAACCTGCTGCACGACAACTGCCCGCCGGAGGGAACACCAAAGGCAGAGGGCGCAATGATGAGTCAGGATATTTTCATCGAGGTTGGCCATGGTCCGACACTGATCGATAACAACATTATGCTCTCACCGGTCAGCGTTCGTATGGCGACCGATGGTATTGCCTGCGTACACAATCTGATGCTTGGCTCATTAACTGCAGTTGGCGGCGGAACAGGAGACCGTTACACGCCGTATCACATCCGTCACCGTACCGAGGTTGCCGGATTCATGACATTCCTGCATGGCGATGACCGGTTCTACAACAACATCTTTATCCAGAATTACCCGGTTGAGGAAACAGAAACGGTTGAGGACATGGGCTTCAAGATGGAGGATAACCAGGAGGTCGGAACGCATGTGTTCGACGAGTATCCGACCTATGACGAGTGGATCAGCCACTTTGAGCTGGATAAACCGGCCGACATGAGCAAGCTGGAGCCGTATCACAATAAATGTCATCTGCCGGTTTGGGTAAACGGAAACGCTTACTTTAACGGAGCAAAGGCGTGTGTGAATGAAAAAGAGAATCTTATGGATAACGAGAACCAGGTTAAGGTGGAACTTGTGGAAAAAGACGGCCACTATTCCATCAAGACGAACGTGTATGAGTTCCTGAAGGATTTCCGGACGGGAATTATCAACAGTGATATTTTAGGATACGCCTTCGAGCCGGAGCAGAGATTCGAAGATCCGGACGGAAGCACGATTATCTTCGATCAGGACTATCTTGGCGAGCACCGCGGCGTGGCAGCAATGCCGGGACCGTTTGCGGATGGAGCTGAGGCAGAGAAGATTCTGTGGTAGAAGAAATCAGAACTTACCGGTTGATACGAAAAAAACAGGGCGCTGTGCAGGAAATGGCACAGCGCCCTGTTTTGGTAAAAGGAAAGTCAGGATGCCTTTGCAGAATCTTTTGCCGTCGGCATTTTCGCGTATAAGATTTTCAGCATAATCGGTGTTGCAATACTCGAGAAGAGAATCAGCAGAATCACGGCACTGAAGAAATCGCCGGATAAAAAGCCTGCATTCAGACCCTTTTGCGCGACGATCAGACAGACTTCACCGCGGGTCATCATACCGACACCGATTTTCAGGCTGTCGCCCCAGGTAAAGCCGCATCCCTTTGACATCAGGCCACAGCCGATGATTTTTGCGACAAGGCCGACGATGACGAAACAGATGGCAAAGAGTACGAATTTCTCGTTCATGCCGCTGAGCGTTGTTTTGAGTCCGATACTTGCAAAGAAAATCGGTCCGAAAATCATATAGGAGCTGATATCCATTTTTTCTTCGATGTAATCGGAAGAATCGAGGGAACACAGGATAACGCCCGCAACGTATGCACCGGTAATATCGGCGATGCCGAAATATTTTTCGGAAATGTAGGACAGTCCGAAGCAGAGCGCAAGACCCAGAATCGGGAGACGGCGGGTGTGCGGAAATACGGAGTTCATGCGGTTGAACAGCTTAAAGCAGAGAAAACCGAGCACAATCGCAAGGGCAAAAAACAGAATGGTGGAGGCTGCTACTTTCAGCGGATTGGATGTCGGATCTTTAAAACCGATGACAACAGTCAGCACAATGATACCAATGACATCGTCGATGATGGCTGCATTTAAGATGGTTGTTCCAACCTCTGTTTTCAGCTTGCCGAGTTCTTTCAAGGCCTGTACGGTGATGCTGACCGATGTTGCAGTCAGAATAACACCGATAAAAACAGCGTGGTAAAATTCTTCCGTTCCGACAGCAGAGAAGCCATAAAAGCTCATGTATAAGACGGCTCCAAGAACCAGAGGAACAAAAACACCGGCACAGGCGATCAGCAGGGATTTCACTCCGGTGCGGAGCAGATCCTTCAGGCTGGTGCCAAGACCTGCGGAGAACATCAGCAAAATGACACCGATCTCCGCCATTTGTGCGAGAAAGTCAGATTGCTGAACGAGTCCCAGCACACTGGGTCCAAGGACAATACCGGCAATCAGCTCGCCCACAACCTGCGGAGCCTTGCATTTTCTGGCAAGAATACCAAACAATTTTGCGAATACGATAATGATTGCCAGGTCTTTTAAAATGACATACGTATCCATGAAAAAGATACCCCCTTTTATGAAGTTTATGTATGTGTCGGCAGCTTGAAAGAGCAATGCCGGAGTTTGATACGCATACATTTTCAGTATAGCAAAAATTGAGAAAAAATACTATCGGCAAGAAAGAAAAAATAAAGTAAAACGGAAAAAGAGATATAGAAAAGAGCATGTAGATATAGTATGATCAAAGCAGCAAATAAATTTTACATGGAGTTCAAAAAGCGGGATCAAAGAAAAAACGAAAGGGGAAATAAAAAATGAGAGTTGGGAACGTGAAAGAAATTGTATTTTCCAAAGATCCAAAACAGATGAACTGGCTGCGGGAGGATTTCCCATACGCCGAGGTAAAATGCCCGCCGGAGTTTTCGGCTGAGGTGCAGAATGAAAAAGACGGAGATGTGCTGACAACGAAGATTGTGGTTTCTTACAACGGTGCGCATCCGTATTTTACAAATGCCGGAAGTATTGGGGTTTCATTTCCGTTGCAGGACCGCTACACGGACAGTGTGACCTGCCGTGACTACCGGTGCCATGCACATGTTTTCTGTGGGGAGAATACCAGTTATATTATGGCGCTCCGCATGGGTGGTGCGGCTCCGCATCTGGGAATGGTGCTCACAAAAGGCAGTCTTTCTGCTTACAGTATTGAGCGCGATCTGAAACTGCAGAGCAATGACAGAGGCTGCTTCTGGCTGCATCCGTCTGCACAGGAGTTTGCGCCGGGAGACACGATGACGCTGGAGTGGAAAGTATTTCCGCATCAGGGACGCGAAGATTTCCGGGAGAAATTAAGAGCATTTTCCCAGGTGATTCTGGTGGATGCGGAGCAGTATGTGATTTATCCGGGAGAGACGAGTAAGGTAACCATTGAACCGGTATTTCAGGCAGAAAAGGTAACGGTAAACGGAGCATCGCTGGAAAAGACGGAAAATGGTGTTTATGAATATCTGTTTGAAAATGAAAAAACAGGAGAGTATGTGCTTTCGATCTGTGCCGACGAGGTGAAAACCATCTGCCGTCTTCTCGTGCAGGAGCGGCCGGAAACACTGGCGGCAAAACGGTGTGCGTTTATCGTCGATCACCAGCAGTATCATGGAAAGATCAAAGAACTGCAGGGTGCCTATCTGCCGTATGATAACGAAGAAAAAATTCTCGTCTGCACGCCGGAAAACGATTTCAATGCCGGACGGGAGCGTACCGGTATGGGTGTGCTGATTGCACGGGCACTGCAGCAGAATCTTTTAAAAGACCGGGAAAAAGCGGAGCAGAGTCTTCGTGAGTACCATGCATTCTATCTTCGCGAGCTGGTAAATGCAGCAACAGGTCTTGTTTGCAACTGTTCCGGAAAGGACAACAGCTATTTCCGGCTTTACAACTACCCATGGGCAGTGACATTCTTTCTTGAATGCTGGAAGCTGTGGGGAGAAAAAGAAAATCTGAAGACAGCAGTTCGTATCACAGAAAAATTTTATGAACAGGATGGATTCCGTTTTTATCCGATTGAAATGCCGATTGTGATGCTCTGTCAAGAGCTGGAAAAAGCAGGAGAACAGGAGGATCTGAAAACAGTAAGAGATCTGTTCCGACGTCATGCTGATCAACTGATTGAGATTGGAACGGCTTATCCGGCTTCGGAAGTAAATTACGAGCAATCGATCGTACAGCCGGCGGCTGAAGTCATTCTTCAGGTTTATGAAGTGACCGGGGAAGAAAAATACCTGCGCGGAGCCGAGCAGCAGATCGCCGTCCTCGAACTCTTCGACGGCCAGCAGCCGGACTACCATCTGCATGAAATTGCAATCCGTCATTGGGACGGCTACTGGTTCGGAAAACGCAGAGTCTTCGGAGACACTTTCCCGCACTACTGGAGTGCAGAAAACGGTCGAACCTTCAAGCGCTACGCTCGCCTGACCGGAAACGAAGAATATAATATTCGCGGTGAGCATTCCCTGCGCGGCGTGCTGTCCATGTTCTTTGAGGATGGAACAGCGACCTGTGCGTACCTGTATCCGTATTCCGTCAACGGCCAGAAAACCGATTTTGCCGATCCGTATGCCAATGACCAGGATTGGGGATTGTGCATGAACCTGGAATAAAGAATGACCAGAACCTTCAAACTGAAATCATACAGAGTGATTCAGTTTGGAGGTTTTTTGGATTTGCAGAAGATGGATTCCGGCATGGTGTAAGAATAATGGTATGATTTTCCTCAATGATGATGTAATAAAACCAGAACCAGACAAAGGATTTGTGAAAATCAAAAGGGTATGGAAACAATCCATACTCTATTTTTTCTTTTAAAAAGAGAAATAAAAAACGTTGACGAAAAAAAAGAAATTTGATAAACTGGAAAAATAAAAGGGAGTAGCTAGCCAACCGTGTTCACTTCTTCGTCAGTACAGCTATTGATACTCAATAACTCGGAAAGTGATTAAATAGCGAGACTTTTACTGTAGATGCAGTAGGAGTCTCTTTTTTATGCCTATAACACCTGCTGCAAAGAATGCAAAAGAAAGAGAGGAAGATACGTATGATGTTACAGGCAGGGATTTTGATAGTGGGTTTCCTTTTTCTGGTAAAAGGAGCAGACTGGTTTGTGGAAGGGTCTGCAAGCATAGCAAGAAAGTTTGGAATTCCCCAGCTGATTATCGGACTTACCATTGTTGCAATGGGAACGAGTATGCCGGAGGCTGCTGTAAGTATTACCGCAGCGATGCAGCAGAACGCAGGAATTACGATAGGAAATGTGGTTGGAAGCAATATTTTGAATATTTTTATTATTCTCGGACTTACGGCATTAATAACAAATGTGGCAATACAAAGGTCTACCTTGTTTTATGAAATACCGTTTATGATGTTTGTTACGGTAGTTTTAATGATATGCGGAATGACAGGAGGAAAAGTAACGTTTGCCGAGGGCATAGTCTTATGGGTACTGTTTCTTGTATATCTTGGATATTTGTTTGTAATGTCCAGAAAAGGAAGTTCTGAAGAAGAGGAAACTGCAAAAGAGCTCCCTGTCTGGAAATGTATTATTCTGATGATAATCGGCGGAGTAATGGTTGTAAAGGGAAGTGATTTTGCAGTCAGCGGTGCTTCTGAAATAGCCAGATTCTTTGGAATGAGTGAACGATTTATCGGACTTACAATTGTTGCCTTTGGTACTTCCCTTCCGGAACTTGTAACATCTGTTACAGCCGCCAAAAAAGGAAATGTTGGAATCGCAATTGGAAATATTGTAGGAAGCAATATCTTTAATATCTTATTTGTAATAGGAACAACCGCTCTGATTTGTACAGTTCCTTTTGAAAGTAAGTTTATGATTGATAATGCAGTCGCAATTTTCAGTGGTCTTTTACTTTGGGCTGGCACAATAAAACACAAAGAATTAAGAAAACCTTGTGGAATTGTTATGCTGTTATGCTATGCTGCATATTTTATCTATTTATGTATGTGAACTATCTAAGAAAAGAGGGTGCGGACATTTTCTGGACTATCT
>ENA-OPWR01001514-OPWR01001514.1-human-gut-metagenome-genome-assembly--contig:-NODE-1514-length-17610-cov-4.732897_pt1 | contig 17610 bp, 19 predicted proteins | sample MGYA00241507_ERZ502006 | MGnify/ENA primary metagenome ERZ502006 (study PRJEB25962, sample SAMEA2043041) | human gut metagenome | biome: human gut; feature: human-associated habitat; material: faeces...
AAAATATATATGCAGAGCTTAACTTAAAATAAAATTCAGTGAAAAATAATAGGGTAGCGACCATCCGATACTGGTCTGTGGAGAACTAATTTAGTTCTGTGAAGCAGAAATGGCTTACCGTGAGGTAAGGCTACTGAAAACTTGTTTTCAGTTTTGTTCTCTTAATTGCAAACAAAAAATCTCTAATTTTAGAGACTTTTTTTCAATTAATTACTTATCAATATTTGTAAGTTTACAAGTAGTAGAACCACCAGGAAGTGGAAGTGATGCACCAGAGGCAACTAATGTTGTTCCACTAAATCCACCTTCTTTACGAACTTTAACAATATCTCTATCTAAAGAATTTTCTGCTGTTAATACAAAGCCATTACCTTGTGTATCATTCATTGCTGCATAGTATAATAACTTATCACTACCTGTAGAAGTAGAGTTATAAATTACTATAAAACTTTGTTCATTAACAAGTGATTTTCCAAATGGACTATTATTTACTCCAGATTCTGTTTGAATACTATTAATATGAACAGCTGTACATTCACCGGCTATAGGTGAAGTATAATCGCCATTAGTAATTCCTAATCTTACAGATTGTAAAAATTGTTGAGCAGTTGTTATATATGTATCTTTCTTAGCACCATTAATATATCCTTGCATACTAGTAATTGCTAGGGTCATTAAAATAGCTAAAATAACGATAACTGCCAATAATTCTATTAACGTGAACCCTTTCTGATTCGTTCTTTTCTTTCTCATAACATCCTCCATATTTTCATATATTGATGATAACACATTATGTCGTTTTATGTCAATTTATAGGATTTATTTTTTCTATTATTTTAATTCATTTACAGTTTGCACAACACCTGAAGTTGATATTGCTGGAACTGTATTTAATTTACTAACTTTATTTATAGCATTTTCATTCAGTAATTGATCTCTTGTTAGATTAACTACACCACGATGTTTATTATCACCATAATTTTCTATTAATGTTGCATAGTAAACATAAGTACCACCACTATTGGTTAACTTAACATAAGAATAATTAGTATCATATTGTCCCCCTTCAGGTCCTTCACTAAAATCAGTTAAATCCATAGATTTAAGTAAAAATACAACGCTTTGGCCATTACTTGGTCTTTTAACAGTAGTATCACTTCTTAATCTATATTCAGCAAGAGATATCATCTTCTTAGCATCTTCTATATAAGTTCTTCGTTTACTCTTATCAAGAGTACTCATTATATTGGGAACTGCCGCCAACATAATCATTGCTAAAATAGTAATCGTCGCTAATAATTCAATTAGTGTAAATCCTTTTCTATTCATCTAAAGCCTCCTACAATCTAAGTATAACATAACAATTACTCTTTAAGTATATTTTTTAAATTTTCTTTTTCTTTAAAAGCTTGGTCTGTCAAATTATCACTTAGTATAGAATCATATCTAAAAATAGCAAACCCTTGATAATTAGATAATGGTCTACTAGTTAATACTTCTCTTGCTATTATATTGTTAGACTCAACCCACTCATATTGACCATCTTTGGCATACAAGTCTTCACAACCAACTTTATAAAAAGCAAGAGCTGGTATTAATTTAACTTTATCCGTAGTTATATAACTATTCCATTCTTTAACAGTTTGATAGAATGGTTTGACAGAGTTAAAGAAACCAAAATATATCTGGGGCATTAAATAATCAACATACCCTTCTTCACTAGCAAATTTTTTAGTATCAATATAATTAACTTCATAATTATTAGTAATATTACCTTCAGGACTTATTCCAAATAAAATATTTTTATTCTTCTTTTTTACTCGTTCATAAGTTTCTTTAATTAGTTTCGTAGTATTTTCCAATCGAAATTGTTGTAAGGTTAAGTCTTGGTTATCTTTTTTCGCCTCATTATAGTTTTCTAAATCAATGGTATCACTTGGATAAAAATAATCATCATAATGAATGCCATCTATATCATAATTATCAAGTATCTCATCTACTCCTGATAATATTAATTTTCTAATTTCTTCATCAGCGGGATTATAAAAGATTCCTTTAGCATTTTTCTCTACTTTATTAGTATTTAAATACTTAAAAGCCGGATTATTATCTTTAATTTCTGCTTTTGATAAATTACTTCTTATCCGGTAAGGATTAATCCAAGCATGAAGACGAATATTATTTTTATGACTCATTTTTATAAAATAATCTAATACATCAAAAGGAAGTTTATCTCCTTCTTTAGAAACGATAGTAATACTACTAGGAAAAATATCTGAGTAATAAATAGCATCAGAAAAACTTCTAACTTGTAAGATTATATCGGTAAAACCGAAATCTTTACATTGATTTATCATATCATCAATAGTATTTTTCATTACTGTTTCTTCTTTATCTTTTAAATACTTAGCAAGTTCTATATAAGATATAAAGATAAATCTTTTCTCTTCCATTTTCTCTACCTCTTTAGATTTTTTTCCAAATAATAAAAATAAGCCTAGAATAAATATTAAAATAATGATAAGGTATTTTTTCATATTTTCACCTATCTTATTTTATATATTATTCTATACTTATTTTGTCGTTTAAGTGATACAGTCACTATTTTTTATCAAGAATAATTGATGGTCTTTAAAAAAGCCATAGAAGACATCTTCTAATAAAACATTTTCTAGTAAAAGCATCTCTTCCAACCATTTTTTATCTCTTTTAATCGCTTTCAATGTATCTTCTTGAATAACACCATCAAGTATTACTGCTAAAGGATAAACACTCTTGCCTTTTTGTTTTTGAAAGACAGAAAGTTTACCTGATGTTTCTAGTATGGCATAATCAACTTCTTCTAAGCTTTTAATTTCTCTTGCTCTTAACTGCGTTAGTAAATCTTCAAGATTATATCTTTGCTTGACTAGTTCTTTATAATTTACTTTTCCTTTTTCGATAATGATAGAAGGATTTCCATCTAGTAAGGTTCGAAGGTGCGGATGTTTAAGAGAAAGTTTAGCAAGAATTATTTGAAGTAAGACTAAAACTATCATTGGAATTAAGCTTAAGAAAATACTCTTATCATATTGCTCAATCGACATTGCTGCTAGTTCAGCTATTAAAACTGATACAATCAAATCAACTATACTTAACTCCCCAACTTCTCTTTTGCCCATAAAACGATAGACCAAAACTATCATCCAATAAAAAAATAGTGTTTTAACTAAGACAATTAATAAATCCACATTTATCACCTAACACTATTATTAACTATTTTTCTAAATTTATTCTTACTATTTTCATTATCTCTTTATGAATTTCTTCTACTGATTTCATTTTATCATTAGAAACACAATCAATAGTATCCCAATTATATAATTCTGATAATTCAATATATGATTTTAAAACTAAATCTTGGTCGAAGATATCTTCTTGAAAAGTAAATGATACTTGTTTTTCATCTAATTGATTCAAATATTTGGCTGGTACTTTTAAAAGAATAGTACAGTCTGGTTTAGGAAGCCTCAACAACCAATACTCTAGTTTATCTATCCACTGATACATAAAAAAGCGTTCTTCACTATCGTTATATCTGCTTCCTTGATGAGCCATATTTGAACTAGTATATCTATTTAGTATTACAATATAGTCATCTTTTAGATAACGTTCTATCTTTTCTTTATGATATTTTCGATCAGCTGCTGTATAAAGACAAACAACATATGGATCTAATTTTTCGTATCCTTCTGGAAACCAACCGTTATTATTCTTTCCTAAAACACATTCTTTAAATATTTTCCCTGTCGGACTTTTATACATTGGAAAAGAAAATTCCACTACTTTATGGCCTTCTTCTTTCAAAGTTTGTGCTAATAGCTTACTTTGTGTTTCTTTTCCTGAATCATTTACTCCTTCAATTACTATTATCTTTCCCATTTTTAGTTCCTCTTATATTAATGATACATTATTAGCACTATCAAAAGGTACAAGTAAACCTTTTCTACTAGCTAAGTAATCACACATATGAACAAAATTTTGATATTTAGTTTTTGGATATGGTAACACTTCATTACCATTATAATCTTTAGTCCAAGGTCCCATATGCGTTGATATAACTTCTTTTAAGAATAATGCTTCTTCTTCACTAATACCTACTTTTTCTCTATTATCATAAACAAAGTTTGCGGCTAGCAATGGATGGTCAAATCTAGTATATGTTTCTTCCTTTAAACCTCTTTTTAAACCATCATGCATTATTAAACCTACTATCATTAAATCTTTTTCACGAGATGTATATTTCTCCCCAATCGCTGGGTCATTTAATAGTTCATGTGCAATATAACAAGCTGCTTTAGTATGTCTTAATAAACCACCTTCTCCTAAAGCATATTTTGGATGATATTTTCCTGTAGATGAAGCTGCTTCATGAAAGAAATACTCCGGTAATATATTGATTAGTTCCGTAGCACTTTTCTTAATATCTTCATTTTTCAAATAGTTTAATTCATCTTTAAATAATTCACTTTTATTCATTCTTTTCACCACTTTTTCCACTACAAGTATAACAAGAAAAACATTTGTTTGCAAGTTTTTTGTCGATATAATTTTAGAAAAACACATAAAATCTAAGGACTTTATGTGTTAATTATTACTTAACTATAGTGCCACCCCATTCAACTACCGTAAAACCTTTACGAACTGGAGTTACTAATGCTTGTGTTTTAACTTTTGTATCTTTATCCGCTTTCTTACATTCCATTAAAATTCTAATCACCCTATCAGGTTTAGGATTAATAATAAGTGGCATATTTTTATTTATCTTATCAATACTTTCAAATCTAATTAGGTTATACTCATTTTCTTCTAATCTTGGTAACCAATAAATAATGAATTCATTAGCTTCTCTTTCGTTTAAACCTAAAGCACTTAATTTTTCCTCAAGAAAAGGAATTAAATCATCTTTCTTTACCACAAAACCATCTTCAAAAGTAACATCAATAGTGTTATACCCTTCCCAGTATAAGCCATAAAAACTACGACCCTTATCATCTATTAACTCTCCCGTTGGTTTTGCTAAAACATTCCAACTATCTTTATATTTAGGATAAGTGGAAGTTAATGCTTCACTTCTTCCTAATTTTACATTTACTTTAGTATCTACTGTGGGATAAAGATAAATTAATGGTTTATCAACCTTATAAATTCCATTATTGTTACAGTCTTCCTTACTTATTGCTTTATATTCAATATTAACATTAGGACTAGTAATATTTTTATTTACTTTTAATAAATAATAAACATTCTCACTAGCACAACCACCACAAGTACTCTTATAAGTAACTGTTACTTTAATATTATTACCATTAACTGAATAATTAGTTGGTGTTATTTTCTTTTCACTACAGGGATTATAACTAATACTAAGTAAAAGATAATTATTATTTTTAAAGTCACTTTCGCTTAGTTTATCAGTTCCAAATACTTTTTTATATTCTTCATAACTGGTAAAGACATAGTTTTCTTTCTTTAATACTTCATTATCTATTTTGGCACTTAATACTGATTTTAAATAGATAAAGTTCGTTTCTTTACTAGTATTATTTTGAACAGTTAAATATATCACTACACAGAAAATAATTACTACTATCACAGTAACTATTATTGCTACATTTAGCTTAGTTATTGCCTTCTCACTTCTTTTTAATTTCATTTTTCTACCTCTTTATAATTACTAATTTAAATACACTCCATCACAGTTCTTAGGATTTGCTATTTTATGCTCAATCGTAACATTAGGATTAGTAATCTTCTTATCTAATCTTATTAAATAGTATTTATTACCAAAAGCACAAATATTGCAAGATTCATAATCATCAATTATTATCTTCACTTCATTATTTTGAATAGAATAATCAATTGGAAAATTATCTGATGTATCACACATATTATAATTAACTCTTAAAAAAAGATAGTTATTATTCTTAAAATTTCTTTTACTCAACTCATTGGTTTTTATCTTTTCCCTATATTCATCATAACTAGTAAGAAGATAACTTTCCTCTTGTAAATCATCAACACTTTCAATATAACTAGTTAAGTTTTTTAAATAAATTATATCATCTTCCCTAAAATTGCTATTTCTAACAGTAAAGTATACAACCACACAGAAAATAATAACTACTAACACAATAACTAGCACTGCCATGTTTAGTTTAGTTATTTCTTTTTTACTTCTTCTTAACTTCATCTTTCTACCTCTCTTATTATATATAGGATAACATACTTTTTAGAAAAATAGATACTTTCCTATGATTTTAATATCTCATACTGTAAATTAGTAAGATTAGTTGACTTAGTATAAATAGTTATACTTTCTAACGGCACACCAAAGCAATTAACTTTTTCTATATCATCATAAAGACCATATCTACGTAAAAGAGCAATATATTCCTTCTCTCCTTCTGCTATATCACTAAATTTAAAATTTTCTATTCTTTTTGTAATTGCTTCATCATAATAAGATAAGTTAAGTTTCACTTTCATAGAAATAATTTGATAATCAAAGTTAAGTTTATCTTTTAAATTTCTAGTAGTTACTGCTTTATCTTTAAAAGATATCGTAACTCTTTCTTTGCTATTACCATCATATATATTTAAAGCTTTCGTATTAGTTATTACTAACAAGAAAAAACTTATACCAATAAAAAAGAAAATCTTTTTCAAAATTCGACACCTCCATTAATAAAATGTCTAATTTATAGATTTTCTTTCCTGGTAATTTTTGCTACTTATTATATTTTTTTAATTTATTTTTAATCATAAAAATAAGTTCCATTGAAGCATTCATTTTATAAAGAATTAAAAGACTATCTTGTAATTTTGTTTTTAAAGGCACCTTTTCTACTACTTCCTTAGCAAGTAGTAAACATTCATTCTTATCAAGGTCATTAACTAAGATAAAATCTTTTATATCTTGTTCTATCTCTTTTAAAACATAGACTTTTAAATCATATTCATCCATACTATTAACACCATAGTATGCACCAACATAAGTCTTAAATTCATTAATTAAAGTTTCTTTTTTTTGCAAGATAATCACCTCTTATAATTAATTTAGCTATAACTAATTTTAGTTATCTCTAATTTCACAATTAAATTCTTTTGTAACTTTTTCTATCATTTGATGGAAATCATTCATTACTTCTTCATCTGTTAGAGTTTTCGCATCATCAAGATAAGTTAATTTGAACGCAATTGATTTTTTATCACTAGCAATATTATCTCCAAGATAGACATCAAATACACTTATATCTTTTAATAATCTAGATGATGATTTCTTTATCATCTTTTCTATTTCACTAGCATTAATACTTCTATCAATTAAGAAAGCGACATCCTTTTGAATACTAGGATACTTAGCTGGTTCCTTAAATTTAATTGGTTTTACTTTACGCATTAACTTATTTAAAGAAAGTTCAAAGATATAGACTTCGTCTTTTAGAGTATTTGGATGAACTCTACCTATGATACCTAACATTTCTCCATCTAGTAAAATACTAGCAGAAACACCTGGATGAAGATTAGGAAGTTTAGCTGGAATGAAAGTATAACGATTGGTAAAACCTAGTGAGTTAAGAATATCTTCTACTATTCCTTTTACCACATAAAAATCACATTTTATATTACCATTCCAAGATGATTTAACAATATTGCCTTTTAATAAACCAGCAATCTTAGATTCTTCTTGATAGTTTTTATCATAAGTTTTACTTATTTCATATAAGAATATATCTTCTACTTTTCTTGCTTTATTATAATTATAAACATTTATTAAAGAAGGTATAATAGTTGTTCTCACAACTGACTTATCAACACTCATTGGGTTAGGAAGAACTACTTTTTCTTTTTTATCATAACAGAATAGTTCAGCCATATCTGGTGATACTAAAGTATAAGTCTTAGTTTCTGTTAGACCTAAGATTCTAAGTCTTTTGGAAATAAACTTACGATATTTAATATCTCCTTTGTATTCACCTTTCTTGATAGATACAACTGGTAAAGTAGCAGTTAAGTTATGGTAACCATAAAGTCTTACAATTTCTTCTGCTATATCATTTACATTAGGTTCAATATCAAGTCTTCTATTAGGAATAGTTACTGTAAATATTTGATTTTTTAAAGTATATGCAAAACCTAATCTATCCATTTCCTTTTCCATATCAGCTTCACTTATTTCTATACCTAAAAGATTATTAACTTCACTAGCTTTAAAGGTTACTACTTTTGGTTCTTTATCAATATTATCATATTTAACAATACCAGATAAGATTTGAGCATCAGCATACTTTTCTAGTAAATGACAAGCTCTCTTAATAGCCATTTCTGTATATTCATAGTTTAGTCCTTTACCATATCTAATAGAAGCTTCACTACGAAGGTTTAATCTTGCAGCAGTATTTCTGATACTAACAGGATCAAAGATTGCACTTTCAATTAGAATAGTTTTCGTATTATCTGTTACTTCAGTATCAATTTCCCCCATAACACCAGCTATACAAACAGGATTTATAGTATCAGTTATTACAATATCATTATTAGTTAAGTTTCTCATCTTATTATCAAGAGTAGTAATTTCTTCTAAATCTTTAGCATCTCTTACTAAGACTTTAGCACCTAACTTATCATAATCAAAGAAGTGAAGTGGTTGACCAAATTCTAACATTACATAATTAGAAATATCTACTACATTGTTAATAGGACGCATTCCTGCTGCTATTAATCTTTTCTTAATAAAGGAAGGAGATTCTTTAATAGTAACATTTTTAACCATTTTAGCAAGATAATAACTACATTTATTAGTTGCTACTTCTAAACTAAAATGTTTATCTACACTATCAGTTATTTCTTTAAAACTTACATCAGGTAAAGTTACTTTTCTATTTAAGATAGCACTTACTATATAAGCAAAACCAATGTGATAGTAACAATCATTATTACGATGTTTATGAATATCAAGTTCAAGTACAGTTGATTCTAAATCTAAAGCTTTTAAAGCATCTTCTCCTACTTTTAAGTTACTTGTCCCTTCATAAATACCTTTGCTATAAGTCTCGTCATTCTTCTCTTCAAGTCCTAATTCATATAGAGCACAAAGCATCCCATTAGATTCTACTCCTCTAATTTTACTTTTCTTAATTTCAAAGTCACCTGGTAAAACAGCTCCTACAAGTGCAACTATTGCTTTTAAACCCACTCTAACATTAGGAGCACCACATACTATTTGTAATATTTCACTTCCAATATTTACTTTACAGATATGTAAGTGATCACTATCAGGATGATTAACACATTCTACTACTTCCCCGATTACTAGGTTATCTATATGATTAGTAATTACTTTTTCAACATTGATATCACTTTCTGTTACTCTCTTAGCTAATTCTTTTGGTGTTAAATCAGATATATCAATATAATCACTTACCCATTCTAAATTAATCATTATTATCTTCCTTTCTATCAAATGTTTTACTACTTCTTAAATCTGTCATATAAAAAGTTCTAATATCTGTAATACCATATTTTAACATAGCAAGTCGTTCTGCTCCAAAACCAAAGGCAAAACCAGACCAAACAGCTGGGTCATAACCACAGTTTCTTAAAACATTAGGATGAACCATTCCTGCTCCTGCTACTGTTATATAACCACTATTTTTACAAATAGCACAACCTTTACCTTTACAATTAAAACAACTAATATCTAACTCTACTGATGGTTCAGTAAACTGATAATAACTAGGTTTTAATCTAACCTCGGTATCATTACCAAATAGTCTTTTAGCAACTATTTCAAAAGTTCCTTTAAGGTCTGTTAAATGAATATTCTTATCAACTAACAATCCTTCTATTTGCATAAATTGATGAGAGTGAGTTGCATCATCATCATCTCGTCGATAAGTCTTACCAGGGCATATCATTCTAACTGGTTTTTCTCCCTTAGCTTCTAACATTGTTCTAATTTGAACAGGAGATGTTTGACTACGAAGTAAAATTTCATCATCCTTTAAATAGAATGTATCTTGAGCATCTCTTGCTGGATGACCCTTAGGTATATTTAAAAGTTCAAAGTTATATTTATCTTCTTCTATTTCTGGTCCATCAACTACATCATATCCCATTGATATAAATAAATCTTCTAAGTCTTCTACTAGTTTCTCTAAGATATTAGGGCTTCCTATTTCAACATGAGTAGCAGGAAGTGTTACATCAATACTTTCACTAACTAATTTCTCATTAAGAGCTTCTTCTTCAAATAAAGTTTTCTTACTATCATATAATGAATTAAAACTATTCTTTAACTCATTCATCTTCATACCAAACTCTTTCTTCTCTTCATTTGGTATTTCTTTAATTTTACTACTAAGTTCCGTAATAATACCTTTCTTACCTAAGTATTTTACTTTTAAATCATTAAGACTTTTAATATCTTTAGTTTCATTTAATTCTTGTACTATATTTTTCTTAATCTCTTCTATATTCACTTTAATACATCTCCTTTATTTTCTTTAATGTTTTAATTTTATTTTTATCATTATTTTTATCTAATGGGTCATAATGATATGAAGTTATCCCAATACTTCTTGGTACTAAAACATCATTTATGATATTATCACCTATCATAACTGTTTCATTAGGATTTACATCTTTAATTATTTTCTTATACCCAATAGCATTAGGTTTAATAGCAAAATCTCCACCATATATTTCATCAAAATATTCTAATAGATTGCATTTCTTAATCTTCCTTTTTGAACTTCTTGAAACCAATTAGTATAAAGAATATTTTGATAACCTTTACTTTGTAAATAGGAAAGCACTTCTTCTGCTCCGCTATGAATGGTATCAGGAATGTTTTTGTTATGTTCCATCCAAGCTTCAATTATTTTTTCATCTATCTTAAGTCCACTTCTAAGTGTTAGAAATTCACTTAACAATTTTGTATCATATTTAAAAAACATTCTTTCGTATTCCATTAAATATTTAACTTTATTTTTAATAAATTCATCTACTTTTTCATCAAGTATTTGTTCTTTAAAAAAATCATCTTCTTTTCTAAAATCAGCGCTTAATAGTGTTTCATCTAAATCCCAAATAAATTTTTTCATAAATTTCCCCCTAACCAAAAGAAAAACTATAAACTAAGGACGAAACATATCCGTGGTACCACCTTATTTTATAGTTTTCTATACACTCTAATCTCTTAACGCGAGTAACGCTTAAAGTTTTGCTTTAAGACTCAAAGGACGAATTCAAAGGATAAAAGGATTATTTACACCTACCATAATCTCTCTTTTTCTTTTATTAGTCTTTTACTACTTCCTTCTCATTGATTTAATGTTTATACTATCACAAATTTATTAAATTGTCATTAATTCTTGTTCTTTTTCTTTCATTAGTCTTTCAATATCTTTATTATATTCATTAACCAAATCTTGAATATCATTTTTAAGAGACTTCTCTTCATCTTCTGCTAAATCTTCTTTTTCTATTTTTTCATTAGCATCACGGCGAATATTTCTAATAGCAACTTTTGCTTCTTCTGCTAAAGCTTTTACTTGTTTAACAAGTTCTTTTCTTCTTTCTTCTGTAAGTGCTGGTACTACTATTCTAATAGTTTCTCCATCATTACTAGGATTATATCCTAAGTTAGCTGCTATAATTGCTTTTTCCATTTCTTTTAGACAGCTTTTATCAAATGGTTTAATTAATAGTTGATTTCCTTCTGGAACTGAGATGGTACCTAATTGTTTTAATGGTGTCATTTGTCCATAATATTCTACCATAACACCATCTAAACTAGAAGGATTAGCTCTTCCTGCTCTTACTGCTCCAAATTTTTTTTCTAAGTTATTTACAGTTGCTCTCATTTTTTCTACTGCATTATCTATTTCTTGATTCATCATATCTCTCCTCAACACAATTTTACTATATTGCTTTTAAGAAATCAATCTTTTTTCCAATGAAACATAGCCTAAAATTTAACCGTTTTTACTTCTTTTATTGGGATATTAGTAATTTTAGATATTTCCTCTTGACTTAATCCATTGTTAAGCATTGCACTAATTATTGTAGTTTGCTTTTACATACTTCCTCGCTCAATTTCACAATTGAATCCATGCTGATCATCGGCTTTAAATGATATGTTTCTGATACCATTACCTCCCTTCTGGTCGGAGGTAACTTAGCGCATAATAAAAAGAAGAGCAAATACCGAATTTTCAAAATTCACCCTTCTTTTTGGTCAAAATTTACAGCTATAGAATTTACTATTTTCAGGAAAAATTAACCCTGAATTTGTAAAATTACCAATTTCTTAAAAAAAATTTAGTTTTTTTATAACTATTGGTAATTATCTGCTTTAACTTCCATAAAACTTTGTTTATGGTTACATACTGGGCATACATCTAAAGCATCTTTTCCAACATAAACGTGTCCACAATTACGGCAAATCCAAATTTTATCTCCATCTTTATGGAATACCTTATCATCTTTAACATTTTTTAATAAAGTTAAATATCTTTTTTCATGTTCTGCTTCGATTTTTCCAACACTTTCAAATAAATATGCTATTCTAGCAAAACCTTCTTGACGAGCAACTTCAGCAAATTCTTTATACATTTCTGTCCATTCATAATTTTCACCAGCTGCAGCATCTTCTAAGTTTTGCATAGTATCAGGAATTTCTCCACCATGTAATTGTTTAAACCAAAGTTTTGCATGTTCTTTCTCATTATTAGCTGTTTCTTCAAAAATAGCAGCTATTTGTTCATAACCATCTTTTCTAGCTTTTGAAGCATAGTAAGTATACTTATTTCTTGCTTGACTTTCTCCAGCAAACGCTGTCATTAAGTTCTGTTCTGTTTTACTTCCTTTTAGTTCCATCATTATACCTTCTTTCTCTTAACAATCATCCCAGAGCATTTCTTACAAAGACCATAACCAATCAAATCAATACTATTAATATTATGATTTTTAAACAACTCTTCTACTTTTTTTAGTTCATCACTACTGTAAAATATATCTTCAATTATTCCACAATTAGTACATTGAAAATGATAATGATCTTTGCTAACGTCATAACGATAATTATGATCAATTGATACCAATTTAGCAACTTCACCCTTCTCAACTAGTTTATTGATAGTTCGATAAACAGTAGCTTGACCAATACTAGAATCTTTTTCTCTCACTAATTCAGCTAGTTCTAATAGTGTTGGATGTAAATGACATTCCTTTAGCATTTTGTAAATTAATTGTTTTTGTTTAGTTAGTCTTTCCATAAAATCTTCCTTTATTGATAATTGTTATCAATTAATATAATATCACAATTAGAATTTAAGTCAAGAAAAAAGAGACATTTGTTCATCTTCTTATTTATATATCAATATTTTGGGTTGACTACTTTTATTATTAAACACCTTATTTTTAGTTAGTAATTTGTTAGTATTTAAAGTATTTGAAATAGCATCTTCTTGTATAGAAGCACGTAGAGACTTTTTTATAATTTTTTGACTACATTTCAACTCATCAAAATCAAAATTAGATTCATAAAAACTATCAGGTTGTTCGATTAAATCATAATCGAAATGAATTCCACTACAATTTGTGCAATATTTTATTACTCTAATATAATTAGTTGCTAATTTTTCTTCAATATAATCTAAAACTTGATTACTAATTCTTTCTCGATTACTTTCTAAGGATGAACTTCTATAACAAAGCTTCTCTAACCTAGGGCCAAAGACATCATGCATTGCCATTATATCTTCTTCTGGTAAAGTTGCTATAACTTCTGCTATTTCTTTTCTTGTATAGCCATTAAAGCGTGTGTATATCTTCTTAACATCTGTTATTTTTTCACTATTAACCCTATTCTTAGCTAGTTCTTCCTTTTCTTTTTTACTAGCTATTTCTTTGGCTACTCTTTTCTTAATACTATCTGAATTTTCTAGATATTCAACCACAGTAGAAGAATGCTTAGTTTTCCTTAAAATTTCATAAGCTTTTACCTCTATCTGACGAACACGTTCGCTGGAAATATTAAAAATATCCGAAATTTCCTTTAAACTATATCTTCTATTATTATAAAATCCATTACGTAATTTTATAATTTCAATATCACGTTTTTTTAGTAAAACATTATCAAGTAAATCGTCAACCTCTTTTACTAAAGAGCTTTTTTCATATTGTTCTTCTACACTTAAGTCATCTGATTTTATAATTTCAGCAAGAGTATCGTCACTATTTTCTTTTATTGGGGCATCTAAGCTTAGTATTCCTGTATTTGCAGACATAAGACCATATATCTGATTATCTGTAATATGCATCTCTCGAGCTAACTCTTCTGGCATTGGATTTCTACCAAGTTTCTCACCTAATTCATCATAAACTTTATTATATTTAGCTAGCTTTTCGTGAATATGAATTGGTATTCTGATAGTTCTTCCATCATTCATAATGCTCCTATAAATATATTGTTTAACCCACCAGTTAGCATATGTTGAAAAGGTACACCCTCTTTCATAATCAAATTTTTCAGCAGCTGCTATTAAACCAAGGTTTCCTTCTTGAATTAAGTCCAAAAATTTCACACCGTGGTTTAGATAGCGTTTAGCAATAGGAATTACTAATCTTAAATTACCACTTACTAATTTATTTTTTGCTTCTAAATCTCCATTTTTGATTTTAATAAATAGTTCTCTTTCTTCACTTATCTTTAGTCTATTTGGTAAACTTTGTATATATAAAACTACATCATCATCAACATAAGTTTCATTTTCTTGCAAAAGTGATGATTCTTCTACAAAGTTTTCTTCTGATTTTAATTTAATTTTATTAAGATAGGCATATGCTGATACAAAAGATAACATTGTAGGATTTGGAAAAACATCTTCAATATTTGATTTAGCTATTCTCTTACTAAATTTTTTTACTACTTGACCTATTATAGTAGAAAATTTTGAATTATTTTTTAAAAGTGTTGTGGACATAATTTCAGAAGGACAATAATTAATAGTTTCAAAGAAAGAAACTATCTTTTTAAGTTCATAGTGAATTTGCTTATAATCAGGAATTTCTCCTATTTTTTGGTACATATAGTTATTAAATAACTTTATATACTCTTCATCATTTTCCTTTGAAAAAATACTTTCAACATAGTTATTCATAACCTGTTCCAAAGTTTTTGAAAAATCAACTATCTCTTCTTTAGAACTGTTAATAATTTTTGAGTATTTTTTCTTAATAACTAGATTCATTAATGCAATTGCTTTATCGCTTGAAGTAAAAGCAAAAGAATATTTATCACTAATTTCTTTAATATCTTTAGCCAATAACGTTGTTAGTTCATCTACTGAATTTTCTCTAATTACTGTATTTTTTAATTGCATATTATTTACCCCCTATTAATTATTATTTATATATTAATATCTTAGGTCGTTGCCCATTATCATTTTTTTGAATAGATTTAATATTGCTTTTTCTTTCATTAAGAGTAGAAGAAGTATCAGTTTGAAAAGAAGCAGTTAGACTTGCTCTTATTCTTGCATAATTAATTTTAAATTTTTCTAACTCATCAAACTTAATATTATCTAAACTAGTGTATTCTTCTTTACCATAAGCAAATGATAAGCCATTACATTTTATATAGTAATTTGAAACCTTTATATAATCACTATTTAATTTATCTTCAACAATTGGAACAATTTCTTTACAATATTTTTCTAAACTAGTAGTTGTTGATTTCTTTTGATAAGATAATTTTTCTAAGTTGTTACCAAATAACTCTTTTATTATTTCTATATTTTCTTCCGATAAAGATGAAACTACTTTAGCTATTTCCTCTCTTTTATAGCCAGTAAAGTAAGCATAAATTTTTCTAATATCGGGCTTTTCTGCCTGATTAATTTGAAATCTATTAGCTTTTTGCATAGCTAGCTCTTCAGCTAGTTCTTTAGTAATTCTTTCTTTAATTTTAGTTCCATTCGTTAAATAAGCAAGTACATCATCACAATAATCAGAGTTTCTTATTTTTTTATAAGCTCTTGCTTCTATTTGCTTTACTCTTTGTTTACTAATTTTTAACATATCCCCTACTTCTTGATAAGGGTATACTCGATTGTTATAAAAACCATTTCTTAACTTTAAAATTTTTATAGCACGATTATCCAGAAAATCATTGTTAAGTAAGTTTCTTACCTCAATTTCTAAAGCTTTTTTTTCATAACTTTCTTCGATGCTTAAATCATCTGCTGCTATAAGTTCACCAAGTGGTAAATCATTATCTATTCCTAAAGGTTCATCTAGACTTAACATTTTAACACTCCCTAGAGTTAGCTTATTAAATTGATTAGAAGTAAGATTTAATTCTTCCATTATCTCCTGTTGTGTTGGGTAATTATTAAGTTTGTTAGTTAATTCATTAAAATTAAAATTATATTTACCCATTATTGCTTGAATATAAGTTGGTATAGCAATTGTTTTTCCATATTTCATAACACCTCTTGAAACATAATCTTTAATCCACCAATAAGCATAAGTAGAAAAAGCACATCCCATTTCAGTATCAAATTTATCAACTGCTTTCATTAAACCAATATTTCCTTCTTGAATTAAATCTAAAAATTCTACTCCTCTATTTCTGTAATAAGATGCTATAGGAACTACTAGTCCTAAATTAGTTTCAATTAATTTCTTTTTAGCATCTTTATCTCCTTCTTTTAACTTAAGAAATAACTTTCTTTGTTCGCTAGGTAATAATGGTTTTTGTAAAGAATTGATATATAGTTTTACATTATCATCACTATAAGAATCATCATTTGGTAAAGTCATAAAATCAGTACTTTTTTGTTCCTCTTCATTAGTTTTTATTTCTATTTTATTAATAAAAGCATACGTAGTAACAAAGGATAACATTATAGAATCAGGAAAAGTCTCTTTTACATTCATCGTACTTAACTTTTTAATATTCCTATCTACTATTTTGCCAATCATAGTAGAAAATTTTGGATTATTTTCTAAGATATTTGTACAGACAATTTCTGATGGGTGATAATTTATTATTTTGAAAAAATTAATTATTTTTCTAATTTCATAATGAGTCTGTTTATAACTATTAATTTCTCCTATCTTCTGATTCACGTACTTATTAAATAGTTTTGTATACGCTAGTTCATAATCTGTTTCAAAAATTATTCTAATATAGTTATTCATTACATCTTCAAAAGCACTATAAAAATCTATAAATCCTTTTTTATTATTATTAATAATATTTGAATATTCTCCTTCAAGAAATGACTTCATTAATTTTATTGCGTCTGTCTTTGAAGCAAATGCAAAGGAATAGTCTTCACTGATTTTAATCATATCTTGAGCTAGTAATTCTCCTAATTCTTCAATTGACATTTTTCTTATTGTTGTATTTTCTAACTGCATATTATTCCTCCAAAATTTCTTAGATATTATACTAAAAAACGCTCTATTTTGCAAATTTTAATTATTCTAAAAATAATAAATATGCTTAATCTATGATAATGTCTTAAGTGTTAGTCCACAAAAATGTCCCAAAGT
>ENA-OPWR01001530-OPWR01001530.1-human-gut-metagenome-genome-assembly--contig:-NODE-1530-length-17434-cov-4.491513_pt1 | contig 17434 bp, 17 predicted proteins | sample MGYA00241507_ERZ502006 | MGnify/ENA primary metagenome ERZ502006 (study PRJEB25962, sample SAMEA2043041) | human gut metagenome | biome: human gut; feature: human-associated habitat; material: faeces...
TGGGAGTGCGTAGCACGGAACAATTCGTAGGTATCAAAGTCGGGGGCTTTTGACCACGACATAATAAAATCTGAATATTGCGAAAATGTCAGAAAATTATAAAAATAAAATTGAGTGAATAAGGTGGGGATGATATAATGAGCGCAGGTCAAATAAAGAATAGCATAGAAATTAAGAAATGAGGATGTGTATGTTCAATCTTGAAGAAGAACTAAAAAAACTTCCAGATAAGCCGGGAGTATATATTATGCATGATAAGCATGACACCATCATATATGTAGGCAAGGCAAAGGTGTTAAAAAACCGTGTAAGGCAGTACTTCCAAAGCAGTAAGAATCATTCTGCAAAGGTTGTACAGATGGTTTCGCATATAGCATATTTTGAATATATAGTAACTGATTCCGAGCTTGAGGCACTGGTGCTTGAGTGTAATCTTATTAAAGAACACAGACCTAAGTATAACACGATGCTTAAGGATGATAAGAGTTATCCATTTATCAAGGTTACTGTAAATGAAGCATATCCAAGAGTGTTATTCTCAAGAACAATGAAGCATGGCACAGGAAAGTTCTTTGGTCCATATACATCAGCAGGTGCAGTAAAAGAAACTATAGAACTTTTATGCAAGCTTTATAAGGTAAGAACCTGTAACAGAAGACTTCCTAAGGATATAGGCAAAGAAAGGCCATGCCTTAACTACCATATAGGACAGTGCAATGCACCATGCCAGGGTATGGTTAGTGAAGCAGAGTACAGGAAAAATATAGAGTCGGTTATCAGTTTCCTTAATGGTAACTATTCAGAGATAATAAATGAGCTTACGGATAAGATGATGGATTGTTCTGAGAAGCTTGAGTATGAGGAAGCAGCAAGATATAGAGATCTTCTTAACAGCGTAAAGCAGATAGCACAGAAGCAGAAGATAACAGCGGATGATGCTACTGACAGGGATGTAATAGCATGTGCTATGGATGCAGAGGATGCGGTCGTGCAGGTATTTTTTATAAGACAGGGAAAGCTGCTTGGAAGAGAGCATTTTCATATGAAGGTTGCTGCGAATGATAGCAGAAGTGCCATATTATCGCAGTTTATGAAACAGTACTATGGTGGAACTCCATATATTCCTAATGTTATCATGACACAGGAAGAGATAGATGATGCAGATGTTATCGCCGAGTGGCTTGGAAGCAGAAAGAAAAGAAAGGTATCTATCATAACACCTAAAAAGGGTGACAAGGAGCGTATGGTTGAACTGGCACATAAGAATGCACTTATGGTTCTTACCAAGGATGCTGAGAAGATTAAGCTTGAAGAAAAGAGAACAACAGGTGCCATGAAGGAGATAGCTGGATGGCTTGGACTTAAGAACCTAAGAAGAGCAGAAGCTTATGATATATCCAATACAAGTGGTGTTGAATCTGTAGGTTCCATGGTTGTTTTTGAAGATGGAAGACCAAAGAAGAATGATTACCGTAAGTTTAAGATAAAGACAGTCAAAGGACCTGACGATTATAAGAGCATGAGTGAGGTGCTTACAAGACGTTTCCAGAGAGGCATGAGGGAACGTGCGGGTGAAGAGGAGTCAAGAGGCTTTTCGGTGTATCCTGATCTTATTATGATGGATGGTGGACGCGGACAGGTAAATATAGCACTAAAGGTGCTGTCAGAGCTGGATATTCACATCCCGGTATGCGGTATGGTTAAGGATGATAATCATAATACAAGAGGCCTGTATTATAACAACGTAGAGATACCTATAGACAGACATAGCGAGGGCTTTAAGCTTATAACACGTGTTCAGGATGAAGCACATAGATTTGCCATAGAGTATCACAGATCACTAAGAAGTAAGCTGCAGGTTAATTCGGTGCTTGATGATATAGAAGGAATCGGACCGGTAAGGAGAAAAGCGCTTATGAAACATTTTCTCGATATAGAAAAGATAAGGGCAGCAGGTGTGAGTGAGCTTATGGAGGTTGAAGGCATAACAGAGAATGTGGCACAGAATATATATAAGTATTTCCATTGATGAACGGACGACAGCCTGTATTCGATTAAACAACAATATATTTGAAGAAAATCTTTTAATATCATAGGCACTGTGTTACACTAATGTATAAGATGGTGTAAATATCGAAAGCGGGATAAAATGTTGTGAATATGGCATTCAATATGTACGCATGTGGATACATATGGTAAAAATATAAATATAAAACAGGAAAACATTAATCAAATATATAATAATTGCGGCATTGTCAATAATGACTTTAATATGCAGGATAGGAGTAGTATATGAATGGTAAAGAAAGAGTTAATTTATCAAAAGTAATTGAGAAGATGAATCTTGTGAATCTTACACCAGATATAGATGTCAAGGGAATATGGATTCATGTGCCTGAGTTTAACAGACCAGCACTTCAGCTTACAGGGTTTTATGACCAGTTCGATAATGACCGTATACAGATTATAGGCAATGTGGAATATTCATATCTTAAGAGTCTTTCAGAGACAGAGCGTTTTGAGCGTTATATGCAGCTTTTATCAAGCAATATACCATGTCTTATATTCTGCAGGAATCTTGAACCTGAACCAGAGATCATAGAGCTTGCAAAGAAGTATCAGATACCTATTCTTAAGTCAGAAGAGTCAACTTCTTCATTTTCAGCAGAGGTTATAAGATGGCTCAAGGTACAGCTGGCACCTTGTATTGTAATCCATGGTGTGCTTGTTGATGTTTATGGTGAGGGCGTGCTTATAACAGGTGAGAGTGGTATAGGTAAGAGTGAGGCTGCACTTGAGCTTATTAAGAGAGGACATCGTCTTGTAACAGATGATGCAGTTGAGATAAGAAAGGTAAGTAATGAAACATTAGTGGGTTCAGCCCCAGGTGTAACAAAGTATTTCATAGAGCTAAGAGGTATCGGAATCATAGATGTTAAGACACTTTTTGGTGTAGAAAGTGTTAAGGAAACACAGGAGATCGATATGGTTATCAAGCTTGAGGATTGGAATAAGGATAAGGAATATGACAGGTTAGGTCTTGAAGAGGAATACACAGAGTATCTTGGCAATAAAGTCGTATGCCATTCGCTTCCAATACGTCCAGGACGTAATCTTGCTGTTATTGTAGAGGCAGCAGCGGTAAACCACAGACAGAAGAAGATGGGTTACAATGCAGCTAAGGAGTTATACAGAAGGGTTCAGGAAAACCTTATGAAAGGTGACGAAGAGGACGACCTTTAATTACAATAATTAGATAACAGATTATGACTGGGGGAAGTTTGTATGTGTGGTAATGATAATATAAGTAATGCAGGAATTAATAATGATAAAAGCATAGTACTTGGAATAGATATTGGTGGAACAACATGTAAGTGTGGAGTTTTTAGTGTGTCAGGAGAGCTTCTTTATAAGGATGAGATTCCAACAAGAAAGGATGAGGGTGGAAGCCTTATACTGGAAGATATAAAAAAACATATACCAGATATGTTGGAAGCAGTAGAAAAAGCAAGTGATGATATAGCCGGAGTAGGAATAGGAGTTCCAGGTGCTGTCAGGGATGATGGCACAGTTAACAAATGTGTCAATCTTGGATGGGGTGTGTTTAATGTGGCACAGACATTCAGTAAGATGACAGGATACAAGGTTAAGGTTGGAAATGATGCGAATATGGCAGCGCTTGGTGAGTACTGGATGGGAAGCGCAAAAGAGTACTCAAGCAGTCTTTTAGTTACACTTGGTACAGGTGTCGGCGGTGGTGTTATCATTGATGGAAAGCCTTTGTGCGGCTTCAATGGTGCAGCGGCTGAGATAGGCCACCTTCCTGTAGCTGATGAGGAGAAGGAGTATTGTAACTGTGGTAAGAGGGGCTGTCTTGAACAGGTGGCTTCTGCAACTGGCATAGTCAGGACAGCTGTCAGAATGCTTAGCGAATCAGATGAGCCGTCAGCGTTAAGGGATATTCCTTATATATCAGCTAAAGCCGTGTTTGATGAGGCAAAGAATGGAGATTCTGTTGCTTTAAAGGTTGTTGATTATATGTGCCGTTATCTTGGTAAAGGTCTTGCATGTGCTTCTGGTATGGTCGATACAGAGGTTATATGTATAGGTGGTGGTGTTTCAGCAGCAGGCGAATTTTTGTTAAGCAGAGTGGAAAAGTACTATAAGGAGTATGTGTTCCATGCTTCAAGAAACACTAAGATATTAAAGGCAACACTTGGCAACGATGCTGGTATGTATGGAGCAGCCAGACTTGTATTAAATGAGTAAGCAGAATGATGTGAATAATGAATATAGACAGGGAGTATGATAATACATGAGTCAGAATGATTTGTTGGAAAAGCTTAAGGATATAGCAGGTGAATCACAGGTCAGAACAGATGAACCTATGAGCAGTCATACTACATTCAGAATAGGAGGCACTGCGGATTATTTCGTAATGCCTTCTTCTGTTGAAGAGTTACAGGCTATAATACGTTTATTGAAAAAATCAGACATAAATTACTATGTTATAGGCAATGGGAGCAACCTGCTGGTAGGAGATAAAGGCTTCAGAGGAGTTATTATACAGCTTTCAGATGCTTTTGATAAAGTGGAGTATATTGATGATGTAACGGTAAAGGCTATGTCAGGCATGAAGCTGTCAAGGCTTGGAAACAGGCTTTCAGATAAAGGACTTGCAGGCTTTGAGTTCGCAACAGGTATTCCAGGAACGATAGGCGGGGCGGTCAGAATGAATGCTGGAGCTTATGGTGGAGAGATAAAGGATATTATTGTCAGTGCTGAGGTCTTAGATCAGAATGGTGATATCCATACGCTGGGTAAAGATGAGCTTGAACTTGGATATAGAACAAGCTGCATAATGAAATATGGATATATAGTAGTAAGTGCAACACTTAAGTTAAGTAAAGGCAATACTGATGAGATAAAAGAGAATATAAAAGAACTTTCACAAAAGAGAAGAATGAAACAGCCGTTAGAATATCCAAGTGCTGGAAGTACATTTAAAAGACCAGAGGGATATTTTGCAGCAAAGCTTATAGAGGATGCAGGACTTAAAGGTCTGTCAGCAGGTGATGCACAGGTGTCAGAAAAACATGCAGGCTTTGTTGTTAATAAAGGCAGGGCAACAGCAAAGGATGTATGTGAGCTTACAGATAAGATAAAAGAAGAGGTCTTAAAGAAGTCTGGCGTTAAGCTTGAGCTTGAGGTTGTTAAAATAGGAGAGTTCTAGATACAGGTTTTAGTCAGGAGCGAGGCAGTATATGAAGATTATTATAGTCACAGGTATGTCGGGAGCAGGCAAATCGACAGCGTTGAACGTTTTAGAGGATGAGGGATATTATTGTGTGGATAATATGCCTATATCTCTTATATCAAAGTTTGCAGAGCTTGCAGACTGCCAGAAGCAGAATAATGGATATAACAACATAGCACTTGGTGTAGACATAAGGAGTGGCAATTCACTTGCCGAGTTCGATTCCGTACTTGATTATATGAAAAGCAGGAAATATGATTATACAATTCTGTTTCTTGAGTCAAGTGATGATGTACTTATAAAAAGATACAAGGAAACGAGAAGGACACATCCGCTTGCTAAGGACGGAAGAGTGGATAAAGCTATACTGCTTGAAAGAGAGCAGCTGGAGTTTCTTAAACAAAGAGCAGATGTTATCATAGATACAAGCCAGCTTCTGACAAGAGAGTTTAAGGAAGAACTTGAAAAGATAGTGCTTGAAAGAAAAGAGTTTAACAACCTTATCGTTACAGTGTTATCTTTTGGGTTTAAGTATGGTATACCAGCTGATGCTGATATGGTGTTTGATGTAAGATTCCTCCCTAATCCATATTATGTTGAAGAGCTAAGACCGCTTACGGGTAATGATAAAAAGATACAGGATTATGTCATGAAAGCACCAGAGGCAGAAGAGTTCCTTGTGCGTGTTGATGGACTTATACAGTTTCTGCTTCCTAATTATGTCAAGGAGGGAAAGTCAAGCCTTGTCATAGCAGTTGGATGTACAGGTGGAAAGCATCGTTCTGTGACACTTGCCAATGCGATCGCAGACAGACTTTCAAAGACACCTTATGGCTGCAAGGTGGAACACAGGGATATAGAGAAGGATTCAAAGCGTAAGGGTTAATAATTCAAAGCATAAGGGTTAAGGATTCACAAGAGTTTAATATTTAATGAAGCCATGGTCAAAAGCCCCGGCTTTGATACAACAAATGCAGGGTGTACCCTTGTATAGCAATATAAGAAATGGAGATAATTAATGTCGTTTTCTTCAGATGTTAAGGAAGAGCTGAGTGCAAGGCTTGATTCGGCAAGACACTGCCAGATAGCTGAGTTTGCAGCTATTATGGGAATGTCGGGACGTATAAGACGTTCATCGGGTGGTGAGATGCAGGTTGAACTGCTCACTGAAAATGAGGTTGCCAGATACAAGTTTATTGTACTTTTAGAGACTATATTTGATATAGATTCCTCAGATATATTATATATATCCGAGAGCAGCAGGGATACAAGCATAAGAATATGTGACCAGAAGCAGGTCGCAAAGATATTACAGACACTTAAGTGGGCAGATGATACATTTGAACATATAGAACCAGTATTTGTGGACCCAAGAATAGTACAGAAGGATTGCTGCAAAAAAGCATTTATAAGAGGAGCTTTTATAGCCGCAGGCTCAATAAGTGACCCTAATAAGTTTTATCATTACGAAATAGTATGTGATTATGAAGAAGATGCAGAGTGTGTTAAAGATATGCTTTGCTTTTTTAATCTTGATGCAAAGGTTACGCAGCGTAAGAATAATTATATAGTCTATATGAAGGAGGGCAGCAATATAACAGATGCCCTTAATCTTATGGGAGCATATGTTTCCCAGATGGAGCTGTATAATGTCATGATTCTTAAAGAGATGAGAAATGATGTTAACAGGAAGGTTAACTGTGAAACGGCGAATCTTAATAAGACAATATCAGCGGCAGTCAAGCAGACAAGAGATATTGAGTATATAAGAGATACAGTAGGACTTTCAAGCCTAAAGGAAGGACTTTACCAGGTGGCAAAGATACGTCTTGAACATCAGGATATGAATCTTAAGGATATAGGAGAACTTCTTGATCCGCCTGTGGGAAAGTCCGGGGTTAATCACAGACTAAGAAAGATAAGCGAAATGGCAGATGAGATAAGGGCTGCCAGGCAGGGGTATTGACAACAAGCGTATAATAAAACTTAGGCGGGGCATATTTATGATAGATATAAAGATGTTGACAGAACTATTATAATGCTGCAGTCGGATGTAAGAAAGGTTTCTGCATATAAGGCAGAAATGCAGGAGATTATATACAGTAAGGATATAATGGAGGATAATGAGATGACAAAAGTAGATATTATTTCAGGATTCTTAGGAGCTGGAAAGACAACTCTTATAGCTAAGCTTTTAAAGGAAGCATTTCCAGGAGAACAGGTAGTTCTTATAGAGAATGAGTTTGGCGAAATCGGCATAGATGGTGGATTCTTAAAGGAATCGGGTGTTGAGATAAGAGAGATGAATTCAGGATGTATATGCTGCTCTCTAGTAGGTGATTTTGGTACATCACTTAAGGAAGTAGTTGAAAAGTATCATCCAGACAGAATTATAATTGAGCCATCTGGTGTTGGTAAGCTTTCAGATGTTATAAAGGCAGTTAAGGATCTTCATATTGAGAATGAAATCAGGCTGAACAGTGCATCGACTGTAGCAGATGCATCTAAGGTAAAGGTATATATGAAGAACTTTGGTGAGTTCTTTAACAACCAGATTGAGCATGCAGGAACTATTATTCTTAGCAGAACACAGAATGTTTCAGAGGCTAAGTTAAAGACAGATATAGAACTTATCAGATCACTTAACAAGGATGCACATATTATTACAACTCCTTGGGATGATATTAATGGTAAGCAGATTCTTGATGCAATGGAAAATGTTACTAATCTTGAGCTGGAGATGCTTGCAGAAGCAGCAGCTAAGGCTGCAGAGGAACATGAACATGAGCACCACCATGACCATGATGGAGAGTGTGGCTGCGGACATGACCACGATCACGAGCATGAGCATCACCACGACCATGACGGAGAGTGCGGCTGCGGACATGACCATGATCACGAGCATGAGCATGAGCATCACCATGACCATGACGGAGAGTGCGGCTGCGGACATGATCACGAGCATGAGCATGAGCATCACCATGACCATGACGGAGAGTGCAGCTGTGGACATGATCATCATCATGGACATCATCATGCTGATGAGGTGTTTACAAGCTGGGGTGTAGAGACTCCTGATAAGTATGATAAGGAAACACTCTCAGAGATACTAAGAAAGCTTTCTGAAACAGATGATTATGGTGATATATTAAGAGCAAAGGGTATGCTTCCTACACCAGAAGGTAAGTGGATGTTCTTTGATCTTGTACCAGAAGAATATGAAATCCGTGATGGTGAACCAGAAATCACAGGCAGAATATGCGTTATAGGAGCTAAGCTCAAGGAAGATGCGCTCAAAGAGTTATTCAATGTATAAATTAAGTTTTTAAATAGTGCAGTCCATGTTTTGCACATAATGACATGGGCTGCATTTTTAGGATTTATAAAAATATATGGCAGAAACAGCATAAATATAAGAAAAGAGGTAAAATATGGCACAGGAAGAAGAATATCAGATTCCAATATTCTTAATAAATGGACAGCTTGACAGTGGTAAAACAAGATTTATCCAGGATACAATAGCAATGGGACAGTTTGCAGAAGCTAAGAATAAGCTTCTTATTGTATGCGAAGAGGGTGAAGAAGAATATAGTGAGAAGCTTTTAAAGGACAATGGTGTAGATATGGTTGTCCTTGAAAAGGAAGAGCTTACAGAAGAAAAGCTGAATGAGCTTGACAAAGAATATGATCCATGGATAGTTATAGTTGAATATAATGGTATGTGGGATCCAGCTCTTATTATGGCAACAGCCAAGCCAAGAGGATGGGATATATATCAGTCTATTACGCTTGTAGATGCAGCTTCCTTTAATCTTCAGTGGAATAATATGAGGTCTATCGTAGCAGAAACAGTTAAGTATGCCGATATGGTTATATTTAACAGATGCAAGTCTGGTATGGATCTTGGAAGCTACAGAAGAAGTATGAGAGCACTTAACAACACACTTCAGATAGTATTTGAGGATGATAAGGGTGAAATGATGTCTATAGCAGAACAGCTTCCTTATGATGTAAATGCAGATGTTATAGAAATAGATGATGCTGATTATGGCATATGGTATATGGATGTATCAGAAAGACCAGATGTGTATGTTGGCAAAAAAGTAAGATTTAAGGGACAGGTACTTAAGAATAAATACTTTAAGGATAAGAATTTCGTTCCAGGACGTAAGGTTATGACATGCTGTGCAGAGGATACTCAGTTTATTGGTTATATCAGCTTCTATAATGACATAGCTTCATTGGAAAACAGGCAGTGGATAACTGTTACAGCAACTGTTAAGGTTGAATTCCAGATGGCATATAAGAAAAAGGGTCCTGTTCTTTATGTAGAAAAGGTAGAGCCAGCAGAACCACCAGTGGAAGAGATGGTGTATTTCTAATATGATACAGGATATATTTCCAAAAGTTTTAAATAACCAGTATGTAGAGTGCAGTCCATGTGATAACGATATTATATTTTTCTTTAAGGGTTCATCACTTCTTGCAAGGTATGAAGGAGAAGATGTACTTGTATATCCACAGTACAAGGAGTTCGTTCTGGGGATAAACAAGGCGGATAACAAGGATACAGTGGATAACTATACATTTGTTTATCTTCTGTCAGTGGATGATACAAGATATTTTCTTGCAAGAAAGAGCGGTGAGCTGCTTAAAGGTCAGTATATTGGTGAAATGGCTGACTCAGACATACATAAAGAATATGATACAGTTATTGACGGCTTTGATTTTGTCGGAGTTAATTCTTTTAGAAAGGCTGAGCCAAAGGCGCAGGCATTTGCAGCTATAACAGCATTTCATATATACGGATGGTACAGGGATAATCACTTCTGTGGAAGATGTGGTAAGCCAACTATTCACGATGACAGGGAACGTATGTTAAAATGTCCGTCATGTGGCAATATGATATATCCTAAGATATGTCCGGCGGTTATAGTAGCAGTAACGGATCATGACAGGATTCTTCTTACGAAATACGCGGGAAGGACATATAGGAATTATGCACTTATAGCTGGCTTTAACGAAGCTGGTGAGACACTTGAGCAGACAGTCAAAAGAGAAGTTATGGAAGAAACGGGGCTTAAGGTTAAGAACATAAGATACTATAAGAGCCAGCCATGGGGATTGTCAGGTTCGATACTTTCAGGCTTTTATTGTGAGCTTGACGGTGATGATACGATAACACTTCAGGAGGAAGAGCTTTCACTTGGTAAGTGGGTGAAGGCAGAGGAACTTTCGCTTGAAGATGATGGAATAAGCCTTACAAGGGAAATGATACTTAAATTCAGGGAGGATTGCCTGACTGAATAAAAAATACGCTGGATTCCTGCAGGAATCCAGCGTGTGTTTTTTTATAATAGCAGTTTTATGTTAATTTTTATAATTTTTAAAACATATGTTAATATCAACATTTCCAGATACACCAGGTACCGTACCAGTGCTTGTGTACTGCCACATAGTATATTTATATGGATAGTAAGGAGCTGCAGTCTGATATCCTGCGAACCACTTGTCGTAAGATTCAAGACGATTAAGTTCAACATTGTCCATAAAGTACAAGAGATTACTATATATGAGCGGTGTGTAGCCGGCAGCCTTTATGGTATCACAGAAGGCTATAACAACATCAGTAAGCTCACTTGCACTAAGCTTTTCCTGACGGAAGGAATCATTTTCTATAGCCTCTATATCAATAGCTACAGGGTATGTAACATTGTAAGGTCTTATAAGGTCAAGCACATAGTTGGCCTCTTCAACAGCTTCATCACGGCTTACAGCCTGTGTGTAGAAATATACTCCGACATCAACATTGTTGGTAAGAGCACTTGTTATATACTTTTCAAAAGAAGTATCCTTGACAAGAAGTCCTGAACCATAAGCTCTGTAGCCACATCTTATCATAGCATAATCTATGCCAGCTGACTTTGCCTGGGCAAAATCTACATCAGAGTTGTATCTTGAAAGGTCAATTCCTGTATACGTTTTAGTCGATTTATCATCAGAATATGTCATAAAACCATTATCATTGCGTGTGAATCCGGATGTGCTGTAATCAGTTTTTGCAAGGGCAGGGTCAATGTCAGCAAAAACATAATTTCCCTTCCTGTTAGAATATACAATATTATCAGGATACAGCTTCTTAAGTATAGAAAGTGTCGATGAACCGCTTTCAAACTGTTCACGTATAGAGTTAAGTAAATCTTCTTTCTCAGAAGCTTTTGCAACATCAAGATCCTTTGATTCAAGCTGTGCAACTGTATGTTCGGTGCGTGTGTGGTCAGTAACAAGAAGAAAAATATTAGCAGCAATAGAAATGATTGCTGTTACTAAAAGTACAATCGTTAATGGCGATATTGAAACTTTTCTTTTGTTTTTCTTTTTCTGCCTTTTTTTTCCTGTATTCAGAATATCATCATTAAAGTTGTTGTTTAATGAGATATCATCTGTATTCTTATGCATATATATCCCTCCGTATGTTAATGATGCAAGGACCAAAAGATGTTTTGACCCTTATGTCTGTAATTAGTGTATACGAGTGATATATAAAAGTCAAATGCGATGTGAAAATCATCAGTTGCATATGTGATGTGAAAATCATTGGTTGTAATATGATGTAAGAATCATCGGTTGCAAAACCCCAATTAATAGGTAAAGATTAAAAATTAATAAAAACCAATAAAAAAACTGATTAAAAAACTAAAAAAAATATTGACAATATAGTTAACATATAGTATATATAAGATACACCATATATATATACATCAGACATTTGGAATATATGAATATATTTCAGATTCTTTAGCCTTCTGGAGAAGGTATTTATAGCGTTTCTGCTCGGAGTTAAGCTGATATATATAACAGTCTATAAGATCCGGGTCAGTAGCGTTATCAAAGTTGGCATACGCAGCACTAAGTGCAGCTTTCGTCAGATTTATTTCCTCAACAAGATATTTTTCATCATATGTAGCAGGTTCTTTTTTCTTGCAGAACAGTTTCATTTCTGTTACCCCATTTCCTTATTTTTATAAAGTATAGTCAGAATCTGGCAGATCTATACATTAAAGGAAATATTTTTATAAAATGTTTGCCTTTGTCACATTCACAGGTATTAATAAGATTATGGGAGAAGCAAAAATCATGGAAATATGTATGAAAATGTGGGTTGGAATATATAAAGAAATATTGTCAGGGCATATGGATGTAGTAAGATATTTAGTTTTATTGATGGTTACGATGGCGGCAGCAGCAGATGATTATAAAAGGTATAAGATATCAAACAGAATAATCATAGGGGGTCTGATATTGTCAGCAATGGTGTGCATTGCAGAAATGTATATGATGTATGTAGTAAGTAAAAATGGTGTGGATATTACGTATGGAGGTTATAAGGGTTATAAAGATATTGGTTTAATGTATTTATCAGGTATGGTGTGGGCACTGGTTGTCAGTTATGTGTTGTATAAGGTCAGGGCAATAGGGGCAGGTGATGTAAAGCTTTTTATGGTTGTGGGAACGTTTATGGGATATAAGGATGTGATGTATATTATTGTTATTGCATTATTTGCAGGAGCGTTTATTGGTGTGGCAGAGGCTTTTGGCAGAAAGGAAATCATGCTGGTTACAGGAAAAAGTATGCATAAATTCCATTTTTCATATGCAATAATGGCAGGTGTATGTATGATGGTGTGTTTAAAGTCAGCCGGAATATAAAGGAGGTGTGATATAAGTGGGAAAAGGAAATGTGTGTGTTATATATGATCCGGATGAACGTTACGCAAAACGCCTTATGGGAATAATTAACGATGATAAAGATATTCCATATAAGGCAAGAATGTTTACAAGAAAAGAAGAATTTAACAAGTATATAGCTGGTAACGATACAGACGTGCTTATGGTTAATGAGGAATGTTATACTTATGAGATTCAGAAAAAGAGCAATAATAATGTTATTGTTTTATGTGAAGAAGAAAATGAAGCAAGGAGGATTAATGATAGAAAAAAGGAAGGACATACAGGCGTATGCAAGTATCAGCCGGCATATCAGCTGTTAGGTACAATATCTAAAAAACATACAGAAACAGAGCAGAATGAAAATGAAAAAAGTTTTAAGTGCATAGGTGTATATGGATTCAATTCTTCTTTAAGGGTGATGCTTGCACTTGTAATATCAGCCGCTTTTTCCAGAAAGGGAAAAACCCTGTTTATAAACCTTGATGAATTCTCAGGTATTGAACATATAATGGGAAGTGATGAATCAAGAAATCTCTCAGATGCTTTATATATGTTTAAACAGGCAGGAATGCAGTATACAGATGGCATCCGCCGTAGTATACATGTTACAGACATGTTTGATTATATCCCGGCAGTAGTATCCGCAGATGATATATCATATGCAGGGGATATGCTTCTTTCGCAGTTTATCGATGCAGCTGCATATAACGGACAATACATGTATGTAGTGATCAATATATCAGAAGGAATCACAAGACCATGGAAGCTGATGGAAAAATGTGATGTGACATATATAGCTGATAGTGGCGAATATATAGAAGGCTGCAGGTTTGATAATCTTAAAAGATATCTTATAGAGAATGACATGGAGCAGGTGGCTGATAGTATAATGAGGATTAATCTTAAAACAAAAGAGGATGTTGATGTGAATTTCCTTCAGAGAATCATGTATACAGAAGCGTATGGCTGTGTGAGCGAGTTGATTAATTATTTGTAGTTTTATGGATGAATTGTTTATAAAATTAAAAAAGGAAATATATGAAGAGCTTGATGTAAGCCTTGATATATCGGATGATTATCTTTATGAAATAATAGATGAGTGTATATATAAAGCAACGGCAGTAAAAAGACTGTCACTTAACCAGAGAGAAATGTTAAGGACACGGTTATATAATTCGATCAAGAAGCTTGATGTATTGCAGGAGCTTATAGAGGATGATGAGATAACAGAAATAATGGTAAATGGTTATGACAATATATTTATAGAAAGGAATGGATGTATAACAAGGTGTGAAAGACAGTTTGAAAGTGAGGAAAAGCTTGCTGATGTAGCACAGAGAATAGCAGCAATGTCAAATAAAATCATTAATGAGTCGTCACCTATCGTAGATACAAGACTGCCGGATGGGTCAAGAGTCAATATGGTATTACCGCCAATAGCGATAGATGGCCCGATAATAACTATAAGAAAATTCTATAGAACACCCATGGACATTAAAAGAATGATACAGGCAGGTTCTATAACAGTTGAAGCAGCAGATTTTCTTAAGCTGCTCGTTAAAGCGAAATATAATATATTCGTATCTGGAGGTACAGGAAGTGGTAAAACAACATTTCTTAATGCCTTATCTAATTATATCCCAAAGGATGAAAGAATACTTACAATAGAAGATTCTGCAGAGCTTCAGATATCCGGCGTTGATAACCTTGTAAGGCTTGAAGTAAGAAGGGCAAATATGGAAGGAGATAATGAGGTTACAATAAGGGATCTGATCAAGTCAAGTCTAAGAATGCGACCTGACCGTGTGATAGTTGGAGAGGTAAGGGGCGAGGAGGCGCTTGATATGCTGCAGGCCATGGGAACAGGGCATGATGGCAGTCTTTCTACAGGACATGCCAACAGTCCAGGGGATATGCTTGTAAGGCTGAGAACTATGGTTCTTATGGGCATGAATATGCCAGTGGAAGCAATAGACAGGCAGATATCGTCAGCTATAGATATAATAGTGCATCTTAAGAGAATGAGGGATAAGACAAGAAAGGTTGTTGAGATATCAGAGGTGTGTGATTATGGTGAGAAAGGGTTTGAACTTATTCCACTGTTTAGGTTCGTGGAAGAAGGCGAAGATGAAAGCGGAAGGATTATTGGTGAACTTAAGAAAACAGAATATAAGCTTCAAAACCAGAGTAAGCTGCTTTCCTATACTGGATGCAATTCCGGAAAATAAAAATGAGCTTATATATTATCTTCAGGGAATAGCAGTGATTGTTCTTGCTGCATATTTATTCTATAACAGCTTATGGTCATGCATATTTCTAAGTCCGGTTATCCCCATATATGTTGTGTTACGTAAAAAGGAAGCTTATGGTAAAAAAATAAGCCGTAAAACCATGGAGTTCAGGCGGTTTCATTTGCGTTAAATACGGGTTACTCGATTGAAAATGCGTTTGCAGAAGCAGTGGGTGAGCTTGAACTTCTATACGGAAAAGAATCATCTATAGTCAGGGAGTTCAGGATGATGGTAAACAGAATAAAAAGAAACGAAAACCTTGAAGATATTATGGATGATTACGCAAAAACATTAAATATAGACGATGTCAGCTATTTTTCGGAAATATTCAGATATGCTAAAAGAAGTGGTGGTGATATTCCAGCGATTATAAAACAGACGACAAAAATGATAAGGGAAAAGTCAGAAGTCCAGATGGAAATAGACACGATAATAAGTGGAAGAAAAATGGAGCAGAAGATTATGGTGTGTATTCCATTGGGGATACTTATATATCTTAGGATGACAACACAGGGGTTTGTCGATGTGCTATATGGTAATGTGCTGGGAATAATAGTTATGACACTATGTCTGATCATATATGCAGCTGCAGCTGTTATTTCAATCAGAATCGTGGATATTAAGGTGTAACATAAAAGGACTAAGAGAGTTGTCATGAATAAGAAAATCAGAGGAAATGCTATAACAAATAAAATAAATACTAAATATATTATTGTTGTAATACTTGTTCTTGGAATAGTGTTAGTTAAGACACTTGTTATAAAAGATTCACAGAAATCATCAGTAAGTCATATAAAAAGACCAGAACCAGGTGAAGCTTCCAAAAACATTTCATTAGATGTTTATGATGCAGCTGGAAATAAACAGACAACAATAAATACATATGTTGAGCCAAGAAAAATGTCAGAGGAAGAGACACAGCAATGCTTTGATGAAGCCTATGATGAGCTGTTAAGGATTGTGTTAAAGAATAATGCTTCAGCAGATTATATTACACAGGATATATGTATGACAGATAAGCTTGCAGAAGGTCTTATAAGTGTAAGCATGTATCCCTCAGATTATTCAGTAATTGATTATGATGGTACGGTGCATAATGAGATGTTAAGTGAAGGCGATGTTAAAGAGGTGTCATTAACATACGTTATGCAATACGAGGAATATGAAAGACATGGTGTTATAGAGTTGAATGTACGGGCAGCCGGGGAATATGATGATGAATCACAGAAGGTAATAGCACAGAATACTATCCAGAAGGCCGTAGATAACACAGTTAATAAAAACATAGACGAAAAGGAGGCAGCTCTGCCGTCAAATATAGGGCAGAAGGATATATATTACAGATACACAAAAGAAAAAACATCATGGTTATCATATGTTATTGTGCCTGCAGCTGTTGCGGTACTGATATTGTACAGAAGAAAAATGAAGAAAAAAAGAGAACAGGAGCTAAGAATAAAGGAATTAAAATACGATTATTCAGAGCTTATAGCCAAGCTTACATTACTTCTTGGTGCCGGTATGACCATAAGGAAGGCATGGGAGAAGATGGTTGAGGATTATATGAAGAAAAAGCAGGCTGGTGGTGGAGTGAAGAGAGTATATGAAGAAATGTATATAACAGATTGTAATATAAAATCAGGAATATCTGAATATGAAGCTTATGAGGAGTTTGGATACAGATGTAACACAAGGGAATACTTAAAGCTTGCATCGCTGCTTCAGACTAATCTTAAAAGAGGAACGAACCGGCTAAGGGAATTACTTTGTCAGGAGTCATATGATGCGTTTGAACAAAGAAAAAATATTGCAAGGCAGAAGGGTGAAGAAGCTACAACGAGACTGCTTATACCAATGATTATGCTGCTTATGGTAGTTATGGTTATAGTCATGGTTCCGGCAGTTATGAACTTTTATCTTACATAACAGAAATCAGAGATTTCTTCTGTCATGTTACATGAAGACTAAACAGGAAAGGAAGAATAGTGTGAAAAATAAGATTTTTCACACGCAAGAATGGAGGATTATTATGAAAACAGATGTTATAAAGACAGCAGTAAAAGAAAATAAGAAAAACAAAATGGCAGTATTATGCAGAAAAGTAAAAGAAAATATAAAAAATTTCTGGCAGGATGAAGATGGCATGGGAGTCGTG
>ENA-OPWR01001544-OPWR01001544.1-human-gut-metagenome-genome-assembly--contig:-NODE-1544-length-17321-cov-3.082416_pt1 | contig 17321 bp, 16 predicted proteins | sample MGYA00241507_ERZ502006 | MGnify/ENA primary metagenome ERZ502006 (study PRJEB25962, sample SAMEA2043041) | human gut metagenome | biome: human gut; feature: human-associated habitat; material: faeces...
AAAATTGTTATTAAAGGAGCAAAAAAAATTAGAAATGATTTGCAGCAAGGTAGAGAACGAATTGAAATCTGTACCGAAAGGAAATCTGCGGATATCGAAAGACAAAAATAAGATTCGATATTACCATTGTGTAGAAGATAATGAAGGAACTTATATTTCAAAAATAGATTCCGAACTGCCAAAGCTGCATACACAAAGGCAGTTATTAGTTACACCAATTGAGCCAATATGGGAGAAAGAACTTGTTCGGTGGTATGACAGCGAATATCATGGCAAAGAATTTTACGAGGGAACCGCTGAAATTGTGACAGAAAAAGGTGAGCGTGTCAGGTCAAAGTCAGAGAAGATTCTTGCGGATTATTTCTACAGAAACAACATTTTATATCAGTATGAAAGACCCCTATATTTGAAAGGATATGGTACGGTATACCCGGATTTTACATTTTTATCGAAAAAAACGCGGAAAGAAATTTACTGGGAACATGAAGGAATGATGGACAAACCGGAGTATGCCAAATCTGCTGTAAAGAAAATAGAATCATATCAGAGAAATGGAATCCATCTAGGAGAACGTTTGATACTTACTTTTGAAACAGAGTTGACAGTTTTGAATTCTCAGATTGTTGAAGAACTGGTGGAAAGATATTTGGTGTAGAGGTAGTTTTATTCTTGACTCAATATGCTTGGTATGCTACTTTAATTAAAAATAGTAATAAAGACAATAACCGGAGGGTGATAGTGTGACGGCAAAACTAAGAAATATGACATCATTGTACATTTTTAAAGGTGATAAGGTGCTGCTTTTGTATCGACAGGGCAGCAGAGTTGTTAACGATATGTGGATAGGCTCTGCTGGAGGACATTTTGAACCGGAAGAATTAAATGATGCAAAAGCATGCGTGTTGCGGGAATTAAATGAAGAATTAGAACTTGCGGAAAAAGATTTATCTCATCTGGAACTGCGGTATGTAACATTACGAAGATGCAACGGAGAAATCAGACAGAATTATTATTTTTTTGCAGACCTTAAAGACGAAGTTGATGTCAATTTTCATTCGAGTGAAGGAATCAGCAGGTGGTTTGACTTGTCAGAATTGAATTCTTTAGAAATGCCATTTACATCAAAGTATGTGGTAAAACATTATTTAGAAATTGGCTGTAAAAATCATGATATATATGCAGGAATTGCTAATGGAGAAAAAATAGTATTTGTTAATATGCCAGAATTTTAGATGAAAACAGCAATTTAGAAACAGAGGGGGAATACTTATAATGGAAACAGATAAATGTCATTTTATAACAGACATTATGCCAATCATTTTACCAGTTATATCAGCTATTATAACTCTTATAATTAGTTCGGTTGTTCAGTTTGTAAGGGATAGGCAATCAAACAAGCAAGAACGAGTGATGGCAATTTTAAACTATAAGGTATTGGCATATCAGGATATCTATAGTGCATTGTTGCAATATAGAAATTATTTTATGCTATTTGTGGATGGAGGAAATGAATACAAGCAAAATGAAGATTTAGAGAGGTTTGCACCGCTAGAATCAAATACGCTAATGAGGGAAAAGTACAATAAAAATCTGTTGTTTATAAGTGATGATTTGAAGAATAAAGTTGAAGATACATTAGCGCAAGGAGAAACATTAAATAACCTTGGTATTGCTTTATATCGAAAAGATACAAGAGGTTTATATTTAGATGCTGTGCCATCTAGTTGTGAAACGGTCATTAATAAGATAGATGAATGTGTTAATTTAATAAAACAAGAATTGCTTATTAAAAAGTTATAGCCCCCCTCACTCCCCTATCTGGCACAGCACAGAAGCGTAAAACATCCCATCCTTCGCTTCAAACCGGCATATGCCGCCATGCTGGTTCACAATATTTTTCACGGAGCGGGTTCCAAGCCCAAGCCCTTTATGTTTGGTGGAAACAAGATTTCCATCTGGGGTATGTGCAAGTGTTCCGGTGAAAGTGTTATCTACGGTGATACAGAGTGAGCCGCCGTCAGTATTTGCGCGGACGATGATTTTTTTGTCCGGTGTTTGTTCCGATTTGCAGGCATCTACAGCGTTTTCCAACAGGTTGCCGAGGAGAACCGAAATGTCGGTTTCCGGAATGTTGATTTTTTCCGGAATTTCTGTTTTTACGAGATAGGTAATACCCTGCTCTTTGGCCTGTTGTGCAAAATATACAAGTACGGCATTGGCGGCAGGATTTGCGCAGAACTGTACCGGCGTATCGTCTGGTAAACTCATTCTGTACTGTTTTAGATACTCACTTAGAGCAGTATAGTTTCTCGTATTCAGGTATTCCTGCATAAGTGTGATATGGTGGCGGACATCGTGCTTGGCTCGGCGCACCTCTGTGATTTTCTCCTGCAAATTTTCGTATTGTACCGTCTGCATGGTCAATTCATGGTTGCGTTCAGTCAGCAGGAGGGTTTTGGCCTGCTCCAAAATCAGGCGTGTAACGACATAGTAAATGAAAATGGCACCGACATTGATAATAAATAAAAACAGCGTATTTTTCGGACGCAGGGCAATTTCAAGACTTGATTTGGAAGCATTTCCGTAGAACGCATAATACCACATCACATAAAAGGTGGCAGGAATTACCCACAAATACCGCCACTCAAAGCCGGATGGCTCCTTTTCTACTGCCGGTGTATACACTTTTTTCATATAGAAAAACAGAGGAATAGCAAGAATTATTTCTACCACAGCAAGCATGAGAGAAAAAGACCAGCGGTAACTTTGTACGGCGAGGTCAGGGAAGAAAAGATTTTCTATGGTCTTTGATGAAATTACAGCGAGGTTCGCAAGATTTGAAATCATTAAAAGTGTAAAAAACGTTTTGCCAAAGTGTTTTTTTATGGCAAGAAAATAAAAAGCAGCATACAGGATGGTGCTTACTGCACTGATGGTTCCGGTGTTGTTTCCGGGAGCAAAGGCAGCCCATGCACCGAGAAAAAGTTGCAAAATTGTCACAAGAACAATCAAAAAAAATGTTGTTTTTATCGAAAAACGAAGACTGTGCCGGAACGGATAAAGTGCCAGGGCAAGAAAAGGAAGAAAATTCAGCAGGGAATAAATGGCGACTTCCGCCAATCGATAAAAAGACAGCATCATTTGCCACCTCCATTTCGTAACATTTCAAACCGGAACGTAAAATAGGCATCTAAAACTTCTTTGGATTTACGTCTGCTAATAGGGATACTTTTTCCGTCGCTCATGACAAAAACATCATTGGTCTGCGAAGCAACTTCATAAAAATTAATCAACATGCCTTTTGTCGGACTGGAAAAATACGGATAGGCACATAAAAGCGATTCAATTTCGGAAAAAGAAGTCCGCACAATTGTGTCAACGTCGTATTTGCAGTGAAGTGTGACCCGGTGTGAAGAAAAATCAACATAAATAATATTGCGCAGGATGGCACTGGTGCCATCGGGAAGTTTTACCGTACGCATCTTCTCAATTTCTGCGAGGTTAAGCCGGTCTAACATAACCTTTACTTTGTCGCGCCCAAATGGTTTGCGCAGATAATAGCAGGCATTTACCTCATAACTTTCACTGGCAAATTCATTGCTTGTTGTACTGAAAACAATTTTTACGTTGCTGTCTCGTTCCCTGATTTTACGGGCAACATCCACGCCGGTCAGTTTGTCCATAAAAATATCTAAAATAATAAGGTCAAAATCCGCAGTCTCCCAAGCGGTCAGAAACTCTTCGCCACTTCGATAATCCGATATTTCTGAAGAATCTCCGAGAAATTCATTTAACAAAGTGCGCAACTGTTCACACATTTGTATATCATCATCCACAATCGCAATTCTCAAAGTTAATCTCCTTATAATCCAAAAGTTTTACAAATTTTCCTTATTGTAGCATATTTTGACACAAAAACAAAGAAGCATAAAAGAATATTTTTACCGTTTGTGTAATTTTTTTACCGCTTGTGCCAAAGTGGTTGCTATTTGTAAAAAGTTCGGGTAAGATTTGTGTTACGGCTAAAGACATAACAGGAGGATATGTGAACACAAGGGTAAACACGAAAGGGAAAGACGAAGGCAAACAGAGAGGGAAAGCAAACGGCAGTCTGTAATAGGCTGCCGTTTGGCATGCAGAGAACACTTGACCTTGACGTCACGCACATAACATTCTATGATAAAAGAAGAAATATCAATAGAAAAAGGAGAGTGCTTGACTTATGAAAAAAATAATCACATATGTTATGATATTTACGATGTTAATTACAACGGCTGCAGTTTCTATGGCAGTTCCTGCATCGGCGTCGGTGAAAAAGCAGAGCAAAAGACAGGTGACATTGATTCGAAGCTACAATAAAATATACCGCAAATGCAAAAAAAACTTTAAGTATGATGGTCCGCAACTTGAAATGAATCAAGATTCTTACAAAGAATTCAAAATCTGGGACAAAGAACTCAATCGTGTATACAAACTGCTTTATAAAGGGTTGTCGGCAAAGCAGAAAAAAGTGTTAAAGAAAAAACAGATTCGCTGGATAAAGAAAAAAGAAAAGGAAGCAGCCAAGGAAGCGGCACAATGGGCTGGCGGAAGCGGACAGCCGTTGGCACGTAATATGGTGTTGATTACAGAGACCAAGAAGCGTTTACGCTGGCTGATTCGAACTTACGCATAAGAAGGAGCACATAGAAACGATGGCAAACATAATTAAGATTGCGGATTTTTCAGATGGGGCACTTGATTTTTATGCACGTGAAAAAGAGGCGCAGTTAAAACACCGCCCGGCACATGGCAGGGGGATGTTTATTGCGGAGAGTCCGATTGTGATTGAGAGAGCACTGGCAGCGGGGTATGAGCCGGTATCATTTCTCATGGAAGAGGCGCACATCGAAAAGCAGGGGCGGAAATTTATCGAAAAATACCCGGAGATTCCAATTTTTACAGCACCGTTTGATGTGTTGACAAAAATTACAGGGTTTAAACTTACGAGAGGGATGCTTTGTGCGATGTACCGCAGGGAACTTCCGTCGATTGAACATGTGTGTAAAAATGCAAGCCGGATAGCGGTTTTAGAAAACGTGGTGAATCCAACCAATGTAGGTGCGATTTTCCGTTCGGCAGCAGCGCTTTCAATGGATGCTGTCCTGCTTACCCCGGATTGCAGCGACCCCTTATACCGCCGTGCGGTGCGGGTAAGTATGGGAACCGTGTTTCAGGTTCCGTGGAGTTTTCTGCCGGATGATGAAACCTATGTGAGCAGGCTGCACAAACTTGGCTATAAAACGGCGGCAATGGCACTGTGTGAGGATACGGTTTCAATTGCGGATGAGAAACTGAAAGAAGAAGAAAAACTTGCCATCATTCTGGGGACAGAAGGCGAGGGATTGATGCCGCAGACGATAGAACAAAGCGATTATACCATCAAGATTCCCATGGCGCACGGTGTTGATTCGCTGAATGTAGCGGCGGCTAGCGCAGTCGCTTTTTGGGAGTTAGGAAATAAGGAGGCAGAACGATGATAAGACATATTTTATTTTGGAATTTCACGGAGAAAGTGAAAGAGGAGCATACACAGGAGGAATCCCTTCGTTTTATGCAGCAGTCAGTGGCTACGATGAATGGAAATATAGAGGGGCTTTTGCATGCAGAGATAAACCGCAATTTTGCCGGTGGCTATGACCTTGTTTTTTATGCAGAATTTGCAGATGAGGAATCGTTAAAGAAGTTTATGAACCACCCACTTCATGTGGCACATAGAGAAAAATGCAAGGAAATTGTGACTGACCGGTTATGTGGTGATATCGTCAGTGAATAGAGAAGACGACACGTAAGAAGGAAAATCAAAAGAACATAACATGCTTTTCCGAACTTGCATAAAAGGTATCGATTCGCTATAATGGGGACAATGACGTTTGAAAGGAGAATTTAGTAACATGAAAAAGAAATTTAGTTTTCTGCTTGTATTGGCAGTTCTTGTAATGGGGCTTAGTGCATGTGGAGGTTCAAAATCTGACACAACGAGCGAGACAAAGGCGACAAAGGCACCAAAAGCTACGGAGACAGCCGAGGCAACAAAAAAGCCGGAATCAAAAACAACGGATACAAAAGGAAAGCATCACGCAAAAATTAAAGTGAAAGATTATGGCACGATTGAGGTGGAGTTAGACGGTGATACGGCACCGATTACGGTTGCAAACTTTATCAAATTGGTGAATGAAAAGTTTTATGATGGTTTGACATTTCACCGCATTATGTCCGGTTTTATGATTCAGGGCGGTGATCCGTTAGGAAACGGAACCGGTGGTTCAGATGAGACGATTAAAGGTGAATTTTCTTCCAATGGAGTAGAGAATAACATATCTCATAAAAGAGGTGTGATTTCCATGGCGCGTTCGTCAGACCCGGACAGCGCAAGTTCCCAGTTCTTCATTATGCATCAGGATTCAACCTATTTGGATGGTGAGTATGCTGCTTTTGGAAAAGTGACAAAGGGAATGAAAGTTGTCGATAAGATTTGTGAAGATGCCACTCCGACTGACGGTAACGGAACGATTGAAAAAGCAGACCAGCCGGTCATTGAAAGTATTCGTATGGTGGATTAAATAAAATCGTGTCTATTGAATAACGATGGAAGCACAGGTTAAGTCTTCCGAAAGATTGTAAACAATGCCGCTCTTTAGTCCTACGACGGTGGGACGAAGGACGGCATTTGGTTTATTTTCGACAACGCGGGCTTGTTCGCCATTGCTCAGTGAAACCGTTGTATCAACCGGATAGAGAATGACGCTCTCCAAGAAGCAGCGCATCACGGTAATGTCCAGTTCTTCGGTCATGGACATGATCATTTCCACGGCATCTCTGGGGGAAAATGGCTTCTTATAGGGGCGTTCCGTCACCAGCGCATCATAAATATCGGAGATGGAGATCAGACGGGCAAACAGGTCGATCTTATCTCCCGTGACTCCCATGGGATATCCCTTCCCGTTCATTTTCTCATGGTGTTGCAATACACCCAGCTTGATCTCCATGGACAGGTCTTCCTTCGGCTGAAGAATACGGTACCCGTATACCGAATGCTGTTTCATAATGGCGAATTCTTCGTCCGTAAGTTTTGCCGCCTTATTCAGGATCTCATTCGGCACCTTTGATTTGCCGATATCATGCAGAAGTCCCGCAATGCCGATCTCATAGACCTGCTTATCATCCAGTCCGTATTTCCGTGCCACGATCATGGACATGGTAGCCACATCCACACTGTGTTTGAACGTATACTCGTCGCTGACTTTCAGGGCACCGATATCGACTGCCACTGCATCATTATCCTCAATGGCACGCAGCAGATCATCCGTAATACTCCGTGAAGCATTGGTGAAATCCGGTGACTGCGTATCCTGATACAGATACTGTACGCCCTGTGCAACGCGGCTCCGTACACTCTCGGAGATCTGCACCTTGGCGGGATCCTTCACCTTCACCTGGTCGTATTTTTTCTGTAACGGTTCCGGAAGCTGCTGTGTCTGATCAGCTTCTGCAGGCTTCACATCTTCCGTGCCTTCACAGGTATAGATGCCTGTGACTCCCATTTTCTTCAGCGCATCAATATGAAAGTCTTCCAGTGGGGTACGTCTGACGATCAGCACACGACCTGCGCGGTCTATGATTGCCTGATCGATCATCATTCCCGGCTGCACAATACGCAGCGGCACATATTTTCTCCTGATCATCAGTCCCTTCCCCTTTCCGAATGATTTTAGTTCATGCATTATTGTAGCATATCTTCATGAAATCTTAAAGATATCTATCCAAAAGTTTAAAACTGCTTAAAAGACTTTTTATCAGACATTCCTTTATACTCTTCTATAGAAAAAGACGGTTATTTTGTCAAAAAAGGGACTCTTGGGAGGGATTTTTATGAATACAAATGCAGCACATCAGATACCGGTGCACCGACAGCGCCGCAGAATTTCCAGACAGGAGATGCTCCGCCGGAAGCGAGCCATCCGCAGAAGAAAACGCATTGCACGCTTCTTCCGCATTTCCGTTGCTGTTTTGCTGCTTCTCACCGCAGTATCTTTTTGGCAGGATTACGGTGGCGAGATTCTGCCCACCGTCAATCATCTGTACTACCAGCTGACTGCAAGATACGACCTGCCGGTATCCAAATATGATTTTGCCGCGCTGCAAGAAGAAAATGAAACCACCTTCGCCGAAAGTCTCTCGTCCGTCGATGCAGATGCTGAAAACATCACAGAAGCCCTGTCAGAGCTTGTGAAAAACAATGCAGAAGCTGCAGATTTCGTAGCTGACTACCCTAATCGGCAAAATTATCTGGGTCAGTCTATCGACCTCACTCACGATGTCATCATCGGACAGGTTCCTCTGTTCCTGCAATGGGACAAGCGTTGGGGCTATGTGTCCTTCGGCGACAGCATCATCGGTCTCTCCGGCTGTGGGCCTACCTGCCTGTCCATGGCCTATGTATACTTCACCCGGGATTTGAACGGCACCCCAAGAGAAATGGCTTCCTATTGTGAAAAAAACGGATATTATACAGAATCCGGTACCAGCTGGTCCCTGTGGACCGATGGCCTGTCGGCTTTGGGTCTGTCCGGCGAAGAATTATCCTTAAGTGAAAACAGTATGAAAAAAGCCCTGGATCAGGGCAAGCTTATCGTGTGCAGCATGCGACCGGGGGATTTCACCACCTCCGGCCACTATATCCTGCTCTTTGATTATGATGACACGGGCTTTTGTGTCAAGGATCCCAACCGGGTAAGCAACAGTTCCCACACCTGGGACTATGTCACGCTCTCCCCGCAGATCAAGAATCTGTGGGTCATCAGCCCCACTGGTTTCTGACAATATCCGCTAAGATCTTTGCCGTGCCGTCGATGCCGAACCGGCTGCTGTCGATCATGAGATCTTTGTGGTCGAAGACACTCTGCCAGCCGGGAATGTATGCCTTGTGATAACGGTTTCTCGCCGCATCTACATCCCGCATCATCCTTTTTGCTGTCTGGGGATCCATCTGGAGATTCTCCACGCAGTTTTTCAATCTTGCCTCATCCGGGGCGTAGACATACACATTCAGATGATTCGGAATATCCTCCAGAATATAGTCCGCACAGCGTCCCACTATGATGCAGGAACCCTTCGCTGCGAAATCCCGGATAATATTTTTCTGCGTATAGAAGATTTCATCCTTCAGGCTGGACATTCCCATCCCGAGCGGATACTGTCTACGGAAAAAGGTGGACTTCATGCTCTCTTCCTCATCGCTGATGACAGATACCGGAAGTCCCATACGTTTCGCCGTAGCTTCTACAATATCTCTGTCCAGAAATTCGATTCCAAGTATATCAGAAAGTTCCCTGGCAATGGATCTGCCCATACTTCCAAATTGTCTTGAGATTGTGATCACATACTGTTCCATAGAAATCCTCTTTTCCTATATCTCTTTGGCGGGTACAACTGACTGTTCTGTCTTTTACATACCCTGATTTGCTTACTTTTTTCTATTTTCCCGGGTATGGGCGACGGTTTCCCTCTTACATACCCTGATTTGCCTACTTTTTCCTGTGTTTCCGGGTATAGGCGACGGTTTCCCTCTTACATACCCTGATTCGCTTACTTTTTCCTATTTTTCCGGGTATAGGCGACGGTTTCCCTCTTACATACCCTGATTTACTTACTTTTTTCTATTTTTCCGGGTATAGGCGACGGCAGACGCGGGAATAAAATGCTTCGCTCCTAATCTGCCATGACGCGTACCGGTCTCTTCCGGCGCTTCTGCATGGAACGCACCACGCAGGACAATGTATAGTTAATAATAAAATAGATCAACGCCGCTGTACCAAACAGTACAAATACATCCGATACATTCACATTACCGGTACCATTGTAGCGGCTGGCCGCGGACAACAGCTGCTTCGTGCGTGCCATCAGCTCGATGGTCGCCACGTTTGCCAGATACGATGAATCCTTGATGGTAGTGATTACCTGGCTTAACAGGGTGGGAATCACATTCCGGTATGCCTGAGGCAATATAATATAGATCATGACCTGCACTACATTGAAGCCCTGCGCATGACCGGCTTCAAACTGTCCGTGAGCGATGGAATTCAATCCTCCGCGGATGATCTCCGCAATAACGGAAGAAGTAAACAGGATCAAGGCTACTGCTGCCTTGAACAGCAGCTTCGTCTCTACCGTGGTCAGTCCGAACAGCTTCCGGTTGAACAATTCCGGACAGGGGCAGAACACCATGCAGATGAAGATCCATAACAATAATGGGGTATTTCGAAATACCTCTATGTATACCGTGGCAAGAATGCCAAATATTTTCGTCTTTTTACTTGTACAGTAATTCCTGCACAATGCCAGTATGGAACCGATGACGATTCCCAGCACTACGGCGATCAGGGCAATGATCAGGGTGAACACCGTGCCTTTTAAGATGTATGCCACGACACCTTTCTGCCCTAAAATGGAAAAACTCGCTTCCAGATTACTCATTATCCGTCACCGTCCCTTCTGTTCTTTGAAACAGCACCCTCTGATCTCTCTTTTTCAGATGAATCTCCCAGACACTGGCAGTCTTGGAGAGAGGATAACATATAATGAAAAATAACAGTCCGCTGACCAGATATGCCGGAGCATAGGCGCCTCCGGTATTTTCACCAGTGACAAAACTATAGGTCAGCGAGATCAGATCCGCTCCGCCGATAATATACAGGCAGGAAGTATTTTTGATCAGATTAACGATCTGGTTCACCATGGGAGGCAGGATGATTTTGATACTCTGCGGCAGAATGATGTAATACATCCGCTCTACATAGGTAAATCCCTGGGACATTGCTGCCTCGAACTGTCCCTTAGGAACGGCTTCGATGCCTGCACGTACCACCTCAGCCATATAAGCTCCGGTATATACGCCCAGTGCAACGATACCTGTCGGCAGGATTCCGATGCTGTGACCGGAAAATGCCAGTGCATAGTAGAAGAAACACAGCTGGAGCAGGATCGGCGTATTCTGCATGATCTCCACATAGACTCTGCTGATGATCTGCAATACCTTTTTTCCGCTGGTAGCCATCAGGCCAAAGATCACACCCAGTGCCAGCGATAACAGGATCGCAAAAAATGCTGTCTCCACAGTATTCAGAAGTCCTAACAGGAATGTGCTCCTGTACGCCCAGACCTTGCCCCAGGCTCTTGCTGAAATAATACCAGACATAGTGTTTCCTCCCAGTTACTTTTTTCTTTTTTACTCTAATCCGTTCTCTGTGATCAGGCTGTCAATGGTACCGTCTGCCAGCCATCCCTGTACCAGTTCATCCACGTATGCAGAGAAGCCGGAACCCTTGGTGGTAGCCACGCCATATTCCTGAGGGGAGAACTTGTCGTCGATGTAGGAACGTCCGTCAGTCTTGTAAATAGCCAGAATGGACTTATCTACACAGAAGGCATCTACTTCACCGGCACTCAGTGCGGTGGAGATTGCAGGGTAGTCATCATACTGCTGGAAAGAGATTCCGGTAGTCCACAGTGCGGGATCAAAGGTATCTGCATCAAAGCCGCTGCCATCGATCAGGCCTGCATCGATCATAGCCTTTACCAGTGCCTTTGCGGAAGTGGATCCGGAGGATACACCGACCTTCTTGTCTACCAGGTCTGCCAGGGAGCTGATGCCGCTCTTATCCTCTACCAGTACGGTTACATAGTCTGTAAAATAAGGAGTGGAGAAATCCCAGCTCTGCTTTCTCTCATCGGTGATGGTGAAAGTAGCCAGTACACAGTCAATATCGCCGGAATCCAGAAGCTCGGTTCTGGTAGCTGCGGTTACGGCGGTGAACTCTACATCCACGCCAAGGCTCTCTGCGATCTTCTCAGCCAGGCTGATCTCCAGTCCGGAATACTCACCGGTCAGGGTATCCTGGAAGCCAAAGCCTACTACTGCATTTTTAACGCCGACTCTCAATACACCACGGTCTACGATTGCCTGTACGTCTGCTGCCAGCTCGCCGTCTGCTGCAGGAGCTTCCACTCCTGTTTCTGTGGTTGCTGCTGCGGTACTTTCCGCTGCAGGTGCTGTTGCCTCGGAAGCGGGGGCATCAGTGCTGCCGCATCCGGTAAATAAAGTTGCAGTCATTGCCATGACTGCTGCCAATGCAGTCCATTTTCTTAGATTTTTCATAACGTTTTCCTCCTTTAATTCCCTTTACTTATATATCTAAACACGAAGCCTTCTGACTGACATGCTGTAAATATGACTTCGTGGATAGACCTGCTGTTATGTAATGCTGCGGTCTAACGGATGATCTTGCCCAGGAACTGTTTTACACGTTCGTTGGAAGGATTGTCGAAGAAATGATCCGGCGTACCTTCCTCAATGATCTGTCCGTCTGCCATGAATACGATACGGTCCGCCACCTGTCTGGCAAATCCCATCTCGTGGGTAACCACTACCATGGTGATGTTTTCCTTAGCCAGCTTGATCATGACATCCAGTACTTCCTGGATTGTCTCCGGATCCAGTGCGGAAGTCGGCTCATCGAAAAGAATGATCTTCGTCTGTGCACACAGGGCTCTCGCTATGGCGATTCTCTGCTGCTGTCCGCCGGAAAGTGTTGTGGGATACACATGAGCCTTATCCCTAAGTCCTACCACATCCAGATAATGATAAGCCAGATCCTCGGCTTCCTTTTTGCTCTTGTGATGCAGCTTCATGGGTGCTATGGTCAGGTTCTTCAATACCGTCATATGCGGATACAGGTTGAACTGCTGGAATACCATGGAGATGGACTCCCGGATGATCTTGGTCTTGTTCGCATGGGTCAGCTTCTGTCCATCAATATATACTTGACCACTGGTAGGCTCCTCCAGGAAATTCATGCATCGCACGGTGGTGGATTTACCGGAACCGGAGGGTCCGATGATAACCAGCTTCTCGCCTTCTTTTACTTCCAGATTGACATTTTTCAGTACCTGGAGATCTCCGAAATTCTTACATACATTTTCCAGTCTGATCATTTTGCTCCTCCATTCTACGTTCCGGGCAGGAATTTTTGATAATAGAAAAAGGCGCTTTTACCGATCCGGTAAAAACGCCTTTGTTTTTATGGGTTACATAATATACAGTTTTGTGCGCTTTGTCAAGACTTTTATTTCATTAATTCTTTCAGGACCTCTTTTGCCTTCTCCAGCTGATTGTCCACCGGATCATCACTGTTGTAGTATGCTTCCGCGTCAAACTCGCATTCCACATCCGGTTCTATACCGGTTCCGTGGATATTGCGGCCATTGGGAGTATAGTAAGCGCTGATGGTGATCTTGATGGCGGATCCGTCGGTGAAGGGCATGATCTGCTGTACGATTCCTTTACCGAAGGTCGTGGTACCTACCAGGGTTCCAACGCCGTAGTCCTGGATTGCTCCGGCCAGAATCTCGGAGGCGCTGGCACTGTTCATATCCACCAGTACCACCAGAGGTACTTCCAGAGGAGTCTTACCGTCACAGGTATACTCTGTGCGCTTGCCTGCCTTGTCCTCGGTATATACGATCATGCCTTCCGGGAGCAGCTTTCTGGCAATTTTAACCACTGCATCCAGACTTCCACCGGGATTGCCCCGCAGATCCAGGATCAGGCCTTCCATGCCGGAGCCCTTCACGGTTGCCAGTGCATCGGTAAACTGGTCTATGGTCACATCGTCGAATTCCACGATCTGGATATATGCCATATTGTCATCCAACATTTCGTATTTTACGGTGGGACTCTCTACCTTGGCTCTCTCCACGGTGACGTGCAGATAATCCCCGGCGCCCTGTCTGACAATGGTCAGATCCACTGTGGTCCCGGCTTCTCCGCGGATCATATTCACCGCTTCCGTCAACGTCTTACCTGCAGTGGAGACACCGTCCACTTCATAGATAATATCGTTGGCACGCAGATCCACATCAGCTGCCGGTGCTCCTTCGATCACGCCGCTGATCTTGGGCAGATTGGTCTCGGAATCCATGCTGACATAGGCACCGATGCCAAAGTAAATGCCCTGTGTCTGTTCCGTCAGTTCATTCAGCTCCTCTGCGGTATAGTACTCGGAATACGGGTCATCCAGAGAGTCCATCAGGCCACGGAACATACCGTCTTCCAGCTGTTCATTGGTGACCTCACTCAGATAAAAGTTCTCCTTCACAGTGTCTTCCAGCAATTGCAGTTTTTTAATGGTCTGTGCATTGACCGCGGAATCTTCTCCATAGGATACCTGTGCTGCCACATCATCCTTCATGGTCATGATGTTGTGGATCTGAAAAGCGATAAAGATACCGCCCACGATCAGCAACGTGGCCGCAAAGCCAACGATAAGGCCACTGAGAAATAAGCCTTTTTTCTCGCCATTATTTGCCGCCGGAGTTACAGAAACCTGTTCTTCGGTGGTGGTTTCTAGTTCCTTATTTTCCTCCATAAATGCTCTCCTTTATTTCCAAGATATTGTCGCAACACGTCGCGCTTCTTGTCGCAACACGCATTTCTCCGTGCTCCGCACTCTCGAAATGCTGCATACATTCGCATTCCGGGCTATCGACGCTTCTCCACATTGGTTTGTCGCAACACGCATTTCTCCGTGCTTCGCACTCTCGAAATGCTGCATACATTCGCATTCCGGGCTATCGCCCTACTTGCTCATGTATGTTTGTTCTGCTAATCGCCAGAGCACTTTGCCTGCAAGCAGTCACGTGCCCTGCGATTGCAGAACTATTGCGACAGGTAGTTCCAGGGGGATGTGTAAGCTCCATCCTTACGCACGCTGAAGTGCAGATGGTTGCCGGTGGAACGTCCGGTGGAGCCCACTGCGGCTATCGTCTCTCCTCTGGCCACAATATCGTCCTTGGATACATATAATGCCGAGGCATGCATATAGATCGTATACAGTCCACCACCATGGTCGAGCATCACGTAGTTGCCCATAGTGTTGCTGTAAGTGGCTGCCACCACCTGTCCGTCATAGGCCGCATAAATAGCCGTGCCCTTGGGCGCCGCGAAATCCACGCCGTTGTGGAACTGTTCGATTCCCAGTGTCGGATGGATACGGTTGCCGTAATCATCCGAGATCCGGGTATAGGTTGCCAGCGGGAACTTAAAGGTACCGCCATCGTAAGTCAGCACAGTACCACTGGCCTCCAGGATCTTTTTTTTCTCTGCGGCAATGGCAGCCTCCAGGGCTGCAATCTCCGCATCCTGATCCGCAATGGACTGCTTGTATTCCTTGATGGCCTGTTCCTTGTTGGTAATATCGGATTCATAAGCGGTGATATCCCGGTTCTTCTGGTCGATCAGAGCCTCCATATTGGTCTGCTCCTGTTCCACGCCGGCCTTGGCCTCATCCAGAATGGCTTTCTCCGCTTCCAGTTCCTCTTTGCAGAGTTCAATATATTTGCGATTCTCCATGAAGTCTTTCCATTGCTGTCTGTCATAAGCCATGATCAGATCCATGAAATCCGCCCGGTTCAGGAAATCGCTGAAGCTTTCCGCTTTCAGCATCATATCAAGGATGTAGGAATCCCCTTTCTCATACATAATTCTTATGCGGCGGATCATGGCATCTTTCTGATTTTCTTCTCTCTCCAGTGCCGCATCCAGTTCCGCCTGGGTCTTTGCAATTTCTTCTTCTTTTGCTGTGATCTTATTTTTCAGATCCGCAATATTCTGTTCGATCTGGCTCAGATTCTGATCCAGCTGGGCTACATAATTTTTCAGATTGGTCTTCTGTGTCTCCAGGTCTTTCTTGATCTGCTCCAAATTGCTCAGATTGCTTTTCATCTGTTCACGTTCTTTTTCCGCCTGTTTGATCTGATCCTGTTTGTCCCGGATACTGTCAGAGGTAATGGATGACATATTGGTCGCATTTACCCGCAATCCCTGCATGCCGAAGGAAACCGTCAGGATCAGGCACAGTGCCAGGCACAGGAAGCCTTTTTTCTTTTTATTCAATTTGATTTAGTCTCCATTCTTAAAATGTCATGATGCAGTGCAGAGCCACACTCCGCACACATCATGACAAATAGGATCCGGGTTATCTGCTGGAATTGTATTTACACGTGCAGATGCTTTCTTACAGTAGCGATACTTCCCAGGAAACCGATACCCACACCGACACCCAGAGATACCGGGATCAGGAAATGGAATATCTCGTCCACAGACAGGAAATTCAGGAAGCCGCTGAGTACCGTAAAACGGTTGATCACATAGTTCAACGCATAATTGTAAAGGGAATAGATCAGTCCCAGCGGTACTGCCGCACCGATCAGACCGATCAGCATACCTTCCAGCACAAAGGGCGCACGCACGAAAAAGTCGGTAGCGCCGATATATTTCATAATATTGATCTCCGCAGAACGGACAGAAATACCGATAGCTACGGTATTGCTGATCAGGAAGATGCTGACTGCCAGCAGGATCACGATGATTCCCATGGACACGTAGGCGATCAGAAGGTTCAGACCGCTCAGTGTGTTGGCTGTCATTTCGGAATAGTTGACCTTGCGCACCTCCGGAATGGACTGCAGCCAGGTCACCAGTGCATCCTGCATGGAGACATCACTCAGGAAAATCTCATAAGTATCCTCTCCTGCCAGTGGATTCTCGGGGAATCCTTCTGCATAATCCTCACCGAAATAATCCGGTCCGAAGGTTGCCCATGCATCATCTGCAGACTGGAACTGTACCTCGGATACCTCTGCACGCTTGGCAATCTCCTGTCCGATCTCTTCCAGGCGCTGTTCGGACGGGATCTGTCCGTCTACATGACTCTCACAGTTATCCATATCACTGTGGAAAAATACCGTAACGGATACACCTTCTTCTGCAGTCTTCAGGATATTCTGAAAGTTGGCCACGATGCAATAGAACAGTCCAAACAGAAACAGACATGCGGATATCGTGGCAATGGATGCCAGAGAATACCATTTATTCCGGAAAATATTGGCAAATCCCTGCTTGATCGTATAAAAAAGTGTACTAATCTTCATCGATATACCCACCCTTCTCTTCGTCACTGATGATCACACCTTTTTTCATGGTGATCACTCGTTTCTGCATGGCATTGACGATTTCGCGGTTATGGGTGACCACGACTACCGTGGTGCCGCTCTCATTGATCTCCTCCAGCAATTTCATGATCTCCCAGGAATTATTGGGATCCAGATTACCGGTGGGCTCATCTGCCAGCAGTACGGAAGGATTGTTCACCAGCGCTCTGGCCAGTGCAACACGCTGCTGCTCACCGCCGGAGAGCTGTTTGGTCTTGGCCTTATATTTGCCT
>ENA-OPWR01001550-OPWR01001550.1-human-gut-metagenome-genome-assembly--contig:-NODE-1550-length-17276-cov-4.668951_pt1 | contig 17276 bp, 15 predicted proteins | sample MGYA00241507_ERZ502006 | MGnify/ENA primary metagenome ERZ502006 (study PRJEB25962, sample SAMEA2043041) | human gut metagenome | biome: human gut; feature: human-associated habitat; material: faeces...
AAGGTTTCAAAATATCGTGGTTAGATTCCATTTACACAGAATTTCTTACACACTCATAAATTTCCGTATTTGGAAAATTTAAAGTTTGAAAGATATTAGTATTATAAAGATAAGTCAATATTTCTCCATCATTATTTAAGGGTAGAGTAGATAGCAATCTTCTATAACTATCTTTAGAGTTGTAATACATAATAGAAGAAAGATTAACTAAATCATAACCAGTTTTTAAACTATCAGCAAGCTTAAAAATATCACCTGTTAAATAAGTAATATTAACACTACTAATCTTTTCTTGTAGTTTTTGGTAATTAACACTATTTTGAAGATAGATATTTTCACCTTTAATCTGAGTAGTAGAAAAAGGTTCACTAGAAAATAAAGTAGAATCTCTTAAATCACTATAATCAAAATAATTAAGTAAACTATCCCAGAATAACCTTGTATCCTTATCTAAATTAGGACAAACCATATCATACATATCATCATAATCTAAGTCATCAACATCTTGATAGAAAAATTTCATAAACTCTTCCAAAGAAAAACATTGTAAAGCAGCTATCTGTAAATTCAAATAATACTTTGGAAAAGTACTTATATCAAAACCAGTAACATCATTACTACCAGCAAAAATACTATCTAAAATTTGATTACCAGAAGCGATTACAGAAAGAACTTTATCCCTACCATTAAGTAAAAACTGGTACTTGCTAATCTCTTCATTAGTAGTTCTATAGATAAAAGAACTATTGTGGTAAGGAGAAGAAGTGACATTCTTTTTCTTCCTACTCACTATTTCTTGAGCCATTTTTATATCATCATAAAGCATTGTAACCCTTCTTTCAATAGTGACTATTCTAACATTAATAAAAGAAAAAATCTATAAAGAACATTTGTACTCTTTATAGATTTTCTAACTTATTAATAACTATTCACTAGGTTGATTATTATCTTTTTCTTCGGTTTTACTATCAGTTTCCGTATTCTTATTATCATCTTTAGAAGTATCAGTTTTATCATCACTCTTACTATCATCAGGAACAGTTGGTACTATATCACTCTTATTATTATCTTTTACTGTGCTACCACCATTACTAGTAGTATTATCTTTAACTGTTGTATTTGATTTACTATCAGTAACAGTAGAAGATTCACTGCTACCACCAGATAAAGTAAGAACAACAGAACCACTAATTAAATCAACACGTTTATTAGTTGGATAACTTTGTGCAATTACATGACCAGAATTACCTTTAAAAGTAACTCTTACGCCATTCTTAGTAGCCCAAGCTTGAGCAGTTGCCATAGTATCTCCAGTAAAATCAGGAAGAAGAGTGTACTTAAAAGCAGTTTTATAAGGACCAGTACCAGTTACAACCTTTTCATAAGGAGTATTAATAGAGAAAGAAAACTCTTTAATCATTGTTGGGTCTTTCTTTCCAAGATTAACCTTCATTGCATTGATAATATCTTTTCTACTTTCCTTATTAGGAATATAATCCCAAAGAACAAGTCTACTTCGCTCATCATAAATCATTTGACCAGTACCAGATAAGAATAACTGTTCAATATTAAGTAAATCAGCATCATCTTTCTGTAAGGCATTATTAGTAATATCTTTAGCAATATCGTAGAAAGATAAAATTTGTTTTGTCGTAAAGTTAGTATCTAAGTTATTAGAAATAGCATCTAAAACACCCATTACTTGACTAACACTAGACATATCTTTAACTTTATTGATAAGTCCTTGAATAACAACTTGTTGATTAAGACCACGGTCCAAGTCACCATTGGCAAGTTGTTTTCTATTTCTAGCAAGAACTAAAGCTTGCTCACCATTTAAATGTTGTAAACCTTGTTTAATACAAATATAACCTTCACGATTAGAATCATCAGTACATAAGTCCTTTGGGACTTCAACATCAATTCCACCTAAAGTATTAACTAAAGACACAAGTCCACGGAAGTTAATCTTCGCATAATAATCAATCTTAACATCAAAATAATTTTCAATCGTACTCATCATACAGTCAGTACCATAAGCAGCTGCATGTGTAATTTTATTTTCTGGAGTACCACTCCAACAAGAGATTGGTACATAACTATCTCTTGGAATACTAAGCATCGTCGCATTTAAAGTCTTTGGATTGAAAGTAATAAGTATCAAAGAATCACCATTTGCAACGGTATTCTTAGATAACCCTTCATCAGTTGAATCAACACCCATTAACAAAATAGTAAACGGTTCACTAATACTCTTACCAGTAGAAGCAGTTTCTCTTTTACTAGTAGAACTCTTCAATAATTTCTTTTCTTTAGTATAAATAATCTTTGTATCTGTTGCTATATTTTGATAGGTTTCAATACTTTGGAACAGACTAGGGTAGTCAGTAGTAATAAAAATAGCATTAATAGTACCATCATATAAATCAGCAATCATTGTACTATAGTCATCATACTTCTTAATCGTATTATCACTATCTAAATCATTCTCCTTAATAATTAACTTTGGAATAATATAACCATCAGGAGAAGTCTTATCATTAAGTAGACCAATCTTTGCATTCTTAATACCTCCAATACTAGTTATACTACTATTCGCCATAGTAACTAAACTACTGGAATAAGTTACATAAGTTTTATTAACATTTTCAAGTTTGCCATATAAATACATAATGACAACACCAATAAACAAACTAAGTAACAAATAAAGTATTAAGAAGAAAGTAAGTAACCTCGCTTTATTTTCCTTCTTCTTTCGCTTCTTTTTCATCTTCAAAAAGAAAATTAAATCAATTAATAAAAATACCCCAATAACAATATATCTGATAACTTCTTCAACGGGACCTAATAAATTAATTTCATAGATAGCAAAAAAGTTCGCAAATAAAGTTATTAAAGTTAAGATAGGTAACCAAAGCCGATACTTTTTCTTCTTTTTTTTCTTGATTTTTTTTTCATCATTTTCCATACACTTTTCCTCCACTTATACCCTATAATTATAGCTAATTTTTTCAATACTTTCAACAAACCACCTAAATAACAGTAAAATCTAGTGTAAAGTTTCATACAAAATATGAGTAAATAAGACAAATATCATTTATTTAATGATATAATCAAGATACTAGAGGAGGTGTCTTTAATGAAAAGATGGAGTAAATTATCAATTTTCATCTTAGTATTATTTTTTATGACGCCTACTGTTTCTGCTAAAGAGTATATCGTTTTAAACACACCTAAAGCCTTTAAAGATAAACCAAGTGGTAGTAGAATTACCTCTATTGGAGATGAAGGAGTCTTACTAACTCTTAGCAAAGTAGTAGTGCTTGATAAAAATAATAAAAGTGGATATGGTTGTAAATCTGCTTGGTATAAAGTATCTTATCAAGATGTTATTGGTTATATTTGTTCAAGTAATCAAGTAATAAAGGAAGAAGTAGAAGTTGATACTGATGGCGACTTTGAAAAGGAAATGTTAAGTAAAGGTTTCAATGAAAGCTATTTATCATCACTAAAAAGTCTTCATGAGAAACATCCAAACTGGATATTTAATGCCGTTAAGACTAATCTAGATTATAATGATGCTATCACTAATGAAACGATTGGAGAAATATCATTAGTAAATGGAACAGATGAAACTTTAAGAAAGAAAGACGACTATGGAAACTATATCGAGTCAGTTAAAGAAAAAGGCTGGTATCAAGCAAGTTCTAGTGCTGTCGGTTATTATATGGACCCTAGAAACTTCTTAACCGAAGAAGGAGTCTTTATGTTTGAAAACTTACAATATAATAAGGAAATTCAAACGAAAGATGCCCTAAAAAGTATTTTGAAAAACACTTTTATGGATAATGATGAATATGTAAATTACTTTATGAAAGCAGCTGATAAATCAGGAGCCAGTCCTACATATCTTGCTAGTCGTGTAAGACAAGAAAAAGGTGCTAATGGTTCAACTGGTGTTGATGGTGCTAAGTTTACTTTTGCTAAAGATAATGAATGTGCTAATCGCTATCGTAATAGTGACGAGTGGACAATACTTAATAACTGTGGAAATGATAAAGAATATAATGGTATCTATAACTTCTATAATATTGGTGCTTATGGAACTTACCAAAGTCCTGTTATTAGAGGATTAATCTGGGCGAATGGAGGTTATGATGCTAGTGTTACTAGTTATATGCGACCTTGGGATAGTAAAGAAAAAGCTATTATCGGTGGAGCACTTTATATTGTTAATGGTTATATAAATGCTAATCAACATACGCTTTACTTCCAAAAATTCAATGTTAGTCCTTCAGCTTTAAACTCCACTTATACACATCAATATATGTCTAATATTAAAGCACCAGCCAGCGAAGCCTTATCAATCTATAAAGGCTATAAGGGTAATGACTTATTAGATAAAACTTATGAATTTTTAATACCAGTTTATGAAAAGATGCCAGGAGTAAGTGAAAGTCCTAAGACTGATGATGATAAACCAGTAACACCTCCAGAAGAAGTACCTGTAATTAAGATAGATGATGCTATCATTGCAAGTAGTTATCGCTTAAATAGTAATTACATTTCTGGAATAGAAGTAAATACTTCTAAGACTAATCTAGAAAATAAATTAAAAACAATCTATGAAGGCTTATCAGTTGTTAGTGTCAAAGATAAATATGGCAACAATAAAAATGATGCCTTAGCAACAAATGACGTAATTACTATCTCTAACTCTAAAGATACAAAAGAATATACGGTCGTTATTTATGGTGATAATAATGGTGATGGAACAACTAGTATCATTGATTTATTAAGAATTCAAAAGTATCTACTTGGTAATAACAACTTAACCGATGCTGAATTAATCGCTAGTGATTTAGATAAAGACGGTTTAATAACTGTAGTAGATTTATTAAGAATGCAAAAAAGTTTATTAGGATATAGTAAAATAGAACAGAAATGAGATGATTTAAATGTCTAAAAAGAAAATATTTGTCTTCCTTCTTTCCTTTTTCTTTTTTTGTGGGGTAGAAGAAGTAAGTGCAGCGACGATTAGTGTAGCTGGAACAACAAGTAGTGGTGTTGTTGGGGGAACAGTTACTGTCAATGTCAATGTTAATGAACCATCAGGACTAGGAGCTTGGGAGTTCAATGTCGCTTATGATAGTGATATTTTAACTCTTACTAGTGGACAAACTCATGTTGTAGATTATGTTCAAAGTCCAGGACAAACAAGAAAAACTTATTCTTATAAGTTCAATATTAAAAAAGAAGGAAATGCTAGTGTTTCTATCGCTTCTTCAAATTTCGTTTCTTATGATGAACAAACAAGAACAGCTCCTAAGGACTCTACTACTATCAACTGTACTAAAAGAGAAACTGTCATCGCTAATTATAGTAGCAATAATAACTTAGCTTCTCTTGGTGTAAAAGATTACCAGATATCTCCTACCTTCAATAAAAATACTCTTAACTATACCCTAGAAGTAGAACATGATGTTGAAAAAATAACTATCGAAGGAAGTAAAGAAGACTCTAAAAGTAGAGTTACTGGTCTTGGTGAAAAAGAAGTTCACGAAGGAGCTAATGCTTTCGATATTACTGTTACCGCCGAAAATGGTGCTATTAAAACTTATCACTTAACCGTAACAGTCAAAGAACTGGACCCTATAACCGTTAAAGTCGATAAAAAAGAAATGACTCTTATTCAACAAGAAAAAGAATTAGAAGGAAAAGTACCAGCTCACTTTGAAAAAACAACAGTAAAAGTAAATGATAAAGATGTTCTAGCTTATGAAAATAAGACCTTAAAATTAAAAATAGTTGCTCTAAAAGATGATAAAGGTAATATCGATTTCTATGAATATCAAGATAATAACTATAAACTATATAATCAAATAACTAGTGGAAATGTCACAATTCATATCTTAACAGATGAAAAGCAAATACCTAAAAACTATAAATCTTACAAATCAAAAATAGATAATAAAGAATATACTGGATATAAGCTAAATAAGAAAGATGACTTTTTCCTAATTTATGGAGAAAATGTTGAAACTGGTAGAAAAAGTTTATATAATTATGATGAGGTAGAAAAAACTGTTCAAAGATATAATAAGGTAGATACTAAGAATAGTGTTAATAATAGTAACCAAGAAAAGTATATTATCTTAGGTTTATTAGGACTAGTTTTATTACTTCTTATCATCTTACTAGGACTATTAAATAACAATAAATCTAGTAAGAAGAGGCCAAAAATCAAAAAGAGAATTGGAGAAAGAAACAATGGACAGAAAGAATTCTAAGAAAAAAGTATTATGGGCTTTGGGTATAGTTTTCCTTTTATTAGTTATTGTTGTTATTATCTATTTTGTAATTGGGTATAGAAATGACCAGATAGAGTCAAAGAAAAAAATTGATAGTGTTATTAGTAGTTACAATACTTTTAAAGAACATATTGATAACTTTAATAAAGAACGTGATAACTTCTATCAAGTAGTAATGAAAGATATGTATTATGAAGACTTAAAGAATAATGATACTAAGTATAAAGAGATAATTGAGAGTTATACGGAAACGATTGCACCGTTAGAAGAAGATTATAAAGCGTTAAAAGATAAATGTGTTGATATCTTATATCCTGATGTTTCTGTTAATAATAAATGTGAAGCCTTTGTAATCGGATATGAGAAAGCAATTAATTCTTATGTAAGTGATATTAAAAAATATAATGATAATATAAAAGATTATAATGATTTACTAGATGAAAATGGCGAGAAGTTAGAAACTGTTAAATTAACAGTTGATTATATTGATGTAGATGGTGATAGAAAATATTTAGGAAAGAACTAAAAGGTGAACTATGGAAGATTTAGAAAAAACAGTTGTAATGCCAAGTATCAAGAAAGAATTAAAAGAAAAGAAAGAAAAAGCTCTAAAGCAAAAGAAAAGGAGTAAGATAAAACCTATTCTTGCTAGTTTAGTTATTATTGGTAGTAGTTTAGGACTATTCCTTTTCTATGGACCTTTTAGTTTCTTTAGAGAGTTTTGGATAACTTCAGCCATGACAACTATGACTCATCAATATTTAGCTACTTGGTTTTATAGTGATGATGTTATAAGTAAGGTAATGGCGAAGAATCAGTTAGTAGAAGTAAATGACACTACTAATCCAGAGTTAGTTAATATTAGTGATTATAATACTAATCAAACTATCTATAAAAATGAATATGAAAAACAAATCTTAGAACATGAAGAAGGGGCCTTGTATAAAGTTATTGATATTAAAGGCGCTTCTTATCAAGGCTATTTAGTAGCAATTTATGACCCTTCAAGAATATCAATCTCAACTACTAAGTATTTAGGTAAAAGAGGAGAAGCTATTACCACTGTTGCTAAAAGGGAAAATGCTATTATTGCAATGAATGCCGGCGGGTTCTATGACCCTGATTGGAACAGTAATGGAGCACTTCCACATGGTACGGTTATTTCTAATGGGGTAGTAGTAAGTGACTTTGATGATGCCAATATGGGTGGCGGATTTGTTGGGTTCACTAAAGAAAATAAATTAGTACTTGGTAAGTTTACGAAAGAACAAGCGATTAGTATGGGAATCCGTGATGCCGTTGAATTTGGACCTTTCTTAATTGTTAATGGTAAGAGTAGTTTCGTTAAAGGCAATGGTGGTTGGGGTATCGCTCCAAGAACTGCTATTGGTCAAAGAAGTGATGGAATTGTTCTTTTCTTAGTAATTAATGGTCGTCTTGCTACTAGTATCGGAGCAGATATGGGTGACTTAACTGAGATTATGGAAAACTATGGTGCGGTTAATGCCGCTAATATGGATGGTGGAAGTTCTTCTGAGTTAGTTATTAATAATAAGATAATAAATCATCCTGTTGCAGCAGGTACTAATGGTTTAAGAGACATGCCTACTTTCTGGGTAGTAAAATAGCACTTGGGTGCTTTTTTGTTTTGAAATAAAAAGTTTTTCATTTTATTAAAAAAACTTGATATGCTATATACTGGGAAGTATACTTAACTTAGAGGTGTTATATATTTGAAAAAATTAATAAAAAGAAAAGAATATTTAGATTTTAGGAAACTTTTAATGGAGGAAAAATATATATGAAAATGGTTTTAACAATTGTAGAAAGTATAATAGTATCATTAATATTAACATTTGTACTGGCTGAATTATTAAGTTTATACCATTTTGGAACGGTTCCAACAACTCTAACTATAATATATTTAGTTTCTTTATTTTGTATTTTTGAATATTTAATACTTGCGGTAAAGTTTATTATTAATAAAAAGAAGAATCATCAAACAATTTCACATAAAAATATCTTTAGTATGATTTTATTCTTCCTCTCCTTACTACTAGTTTTGTATTTTATTTTTACTACAAATATTGATTGGCTAAATTATTATTCAAGAGGAGATTCTGCACCATTTTATTTAATAATAATAGTAAACGGAATAAAAATATTAATACCATCTGTTATTTCATTTATATTGGGTATATTTATATCAAAAAAGGTTAAGCAGTAAAATTATGAATAATTCTACGAAGATTAATAAATATAATAATGAAATTTTAATTAATCTTTATATAGAGAATGAACTTTAGCTTGCTGAAAACAAAAAAATTTGGAGTCAATGTAAACTCATTTGCTTTTATAGAAAAGGTAAAAGTTATTGGAACAATATCATTTTCAATATATAAAGGCAACTGTTTTATTGAAGCCTTAACAATAGATGAAAATATAAAAATAATGGATATTGAAGTTTATTAATAGAAAAAACTATAGGAGATACCATTTCTAAAGTAGATGAATTTTATCTAGAAAACGGATTTGTTTATAGTGATGAAGATTTGATAGGTAGGAAATGTAAAACTTGTAGTAAATACAATATTACTTGTTTTCCAAAAATGTTAGTATATAAGTAAAAGCTAGGTAAGTACACAAGATAATTAACTAATAATAATGTAAATAGATAAAATGAGGTGCTAAGAATGAATGACTATATACTATCTATAACAAGTATAATGTTAGATAGAGTATCTTCTATAAGGAGATTTTACTGAAATTTATGTTAAAAATAATTGATGAGGTTTTGGAAGGCCTTATTGAAGGAGTATATGCTCAAACTAATCACATAAGTATCTATGTTAAAAAAATATTAGATGGTATGGAACTATTAGAAATAAATTTTCGTCTTTCTTTTAGAGAAAACTATTTGTTCCCTGCTATTGATAATGGTGTCATTAGAATGACTTGTCCTAATACTCCAATTAGTAGCAATCAAGCTATTATAAAGTTTAGCACTATAAATTAACATGTTTTGACATATAACTTAAGTGTTTAGAAGTAATTAATTGTCAGTACTTTTTAGTTAATGTATAATATAAATAGAAAGGAGTAATTAAGTTGGAAGTAAAGAAAAACAAGAATGTAGGTTTAATCATCATTGTAATTATTTTATTATTAGCATGTATCGGAATGGGAGCATTTATCTTTATCAATAAAGATAAACTAACAGCACAGAAAAACACTACTACAACAATAACTAATGATAATAAGAACGTAGAAAATAAAACAACAGAATGTGCTAAGATTAACTATGATCTTGATACAGATCAATATGGTTTCTCAACAAATGTTGTGGGAATTAGTGTTTCAGTAGATAAAACAAGAAAAACTGCACGAATTTCATATAATGGTGCTACTGTTTCTAATGCGCTTGGTTTAAATTGGGTTACAGCTACAGATACTTCTACTTATGAACTAATTGACACAAAGTCTTTCGATAAGAAAATAGTTCAAGTCTTAATCGATGGTTCCGGACAAGATGCTAGTAGTGTTGCAATTTTATATTTAATGGAAGATGGTACTGTTGAATATGTTCCAATTCTAAAAGATATAAATACTAATTGGAGTCAAACTGATAATACTAAGAAATTTAACTCTTATGGTAAACTAAATGGAATATCAGATATTATTAGCTTAGTACCTGCAGAAGCACAAGGATATCATACTGTTCTGGCTAGAAAAGCCGATGGAACTGTAATTAACTTAGCTGATACATTTAAAGCAACTGGAAATTTTAATTAAAAAAGAATTGTTTTCAATTCTTTTTTCGTACATAAGAGAAAAGTGCTATCTGAAATGTTTAACTAGTAGAAATTAAAAGTTAGTTGCAAATTTTAAGCAATATTTCTTTGACAAACAGCTACTTTTATAGTATAGTATGTACAGTTACCTGTTCCAATATTAAGCAGTTCTTCCTACTACTTTTTATTAGAATATGGTGTATTTAAAAAAAGAAAGGAAGTGTTAAAGATGGCTTTAACAAAAGTTGAAAAACAACAAATCATCAAAGAATTTGCAAGAGATGAAAAAGATACTGGTTCAACAGAAGTACAAATCGCTATTTTAACAAAAGAAATAGAGAAGTTAACAGCTCACTTAAAAGAACACAAACACGATTATCATTCAAACCGTGGACTTTTAATGAAGGTTGGACAACGTCGTAGCTTACTTAAGTATTTAGCTAAAACTGATGTACAAAAGTATCGTGAAGTTGTTAAAAAATTAGGACTTAGAAAGTAACACTAGATACTAGTGTTTCTTTTTCTATAGAGTAGAAATGAGGTATATATGAAGAGGGTATTTGAACTTGATTTTCATGGAAGAAAGATAGTTATAGAACAAGGAGAGTTAGCAAAACAAGCAACTGGTTCAGTTTTAATTCGTTATAATGATACCGTTATACTTACTGCTGTAGTAGTAGGAAAAACAGCTAACTTATTAAGTGACTTCTTCCCATTAACAGTTAATTATCAAGAAAAACTTTATTCTGTCGGAAAAATCCCTGGTGGTTTTATTAAAAGAGAAGGAAGACCAACTGATGCTGCTACTCTTGCAGCTAGAATGATTGATCGTCCAATGCGTCCTTTATTTAAAGAAGATTTTAAACATGAAGTTCAAATTATTAATACAGTACTATCAGTAGACCAAGATTGTTCACCTGAATTATCTGCTATGTTTGGTTCAAGTCTTGCAACAATGTTAACTGGTGCACCTTTTGCAGGACCAGTAGCAGGGGTAAAGATTGGTTATATTAATAATGAATTTGTTGTTAACCCTACGCAAGAAGAATTAGCAGAAAGTACACTTGACCTTACCGTAGCTGGTACAATTGAAGCGATTACTATGGTAGAAGCTGGTAGTAAAGAATTAGATGAAGACATTATGCTTGATGCTTTAATGCTAGCTCATGAAGAAATTAAAAAACTATGCCAGTTCCAATTAGATATTTTAAAGAATTATGATATCAAAGAAATGGAATATGAGAAAATTGAAATAGAAGATGAATTACGTCAAGAAGTAGAAAGCCTTTGCTCTAAAGATATCGATGAAGCTTTAAGAATTAAAGCTAAACAAGAAAGATATCAACGTTTAGATGAGATTAAAGAAACTATTCTAGATAAATATAAGGAAGAAAATAAAGATTTAGAAGAGATTGATATTTTACTTTATAAAGTTAGTAAGATAATTAGTGATGTAGAATATAACTTATTTAGAAAAATAATTGTTAAAGAAAAGCTAAGAAGTGATGGTAGACGTTTTGATGAGATTAGACCTCTTAGTGCTTCTATTGATTTATTACCAAGAACTCATGGTTCTGCATTATTTACAAGAGGAGAGACTCAAAGTTTATCAGTAACTACACTAGGAGCTTTAGGAGAACATCAAATCTTAGATGGACTATCTTTAGAAGATGAAAAAAGATTTATGTTACATTATAACTTCCCACAATTCTCAGTTGGAGAAACAGGAAGATATGGTGCCCCAGGAAGACGTGAGATTGGTCACGGTGCTTTAGGAGAACGTGCTTTACTACAAGTTATTCCAAGTGAAGAAGAATTTCCTTATACGATAAGAGTTGTATCAGAAATCTTAGAAAGTAATGGAAGTAGTTCTCAAGCATCTATTTGTGCTGGTTGTATGAGTTTGATGGCAGCAGGAGTTCCTATTAAAGCTCCCGTAGCAGGTATCGCCATGGGACTAATTACTCATGATGATGATTATATAATTCTAACTGATATCGCCGGTATGGAAGACCATCTAGGAGATATGGACTTCAAAGTAGCAGGAACAGAAAATGGTATTTGTGCTTTACAAATGGATATAAAGATTAAAGGAGTTACTAAGGATATCTTAAAACAAGCGCTAGCGCAAGCTAAGAAAGCTCGTCATGAAATCCTTGGGGTAATAACTTCTACCATTAAAGAACCAAGAAGTGAAGTATCTAAATATGCTCCTAAGACAGAAACATTCTATATTTCTCCTAATAAGATAAGAGACGTTATTGGTAAAGGTGGAGAAATGATTACTAAAATCATTTGTGAAGCTAGTAATGTCAATGATGTTAACAGTATCGGTGCTGTAAAAGTTGATTTAGAAGATGATGGTAGAGTAATCATCTATCATAGTGATAAAGAAGTAATAGAAAAAACTAAGGAAATGATTCAAAATGTGGCGCGTGAAGTAGAAGCTGGAAAGATTTATTCGGTTAAAGTCTTAAAAGTAGAAGACTTCGGTTGCATTATTGAATTATGGCCAGGTTGTGAAGGCTTTGTTCATATTTCTCAACTATCAACAGAACGTGTCAACAAGACAGAAGATGTTGTAAGTGTCGGTGACACAATCTTAGTTAAAGCACTAGGCGTAGATAAAAGAGGAAAGCAAAGTTTCTCACGAAAAGAAGCAATGAAAGAGATGAAACAGTCAAAGTAAAGTGGCTGTTTTTTTCTTGTAAAAATACTAGTATAATTGAAAAAAATTTGCTATACTTTAACTAGATTAAGAAGATAGGTGATTAAATTGGCAGAATTCAAAAGAAGAAAGAAAAGACAGGATTTAAAAGAATTAAAACATAAAAAAACCGTTAATGACTACCGCGAAATAGCATTAACAAAAATGGGTAAAAGACAACTAATGCTTACCTTATTATCTATTTTTGGCGTAACAATGTTGTCAATAGGCAGTACCTTCGCTATATTTACAGTATCATCTAAATCTGCCGAATACAATGTAATTAAAACAGGTACTTTAAACATCAACTTTGCAGCAGATGCATCTTCAACCGTAGGACTTAATAATGCACTACCAATGTCTGATACCAACGGTCTAGCACAGTCAGGAACTACTTTCACGATAACAAACACTGGAAGTCTACCTGCAAACTATTCCGTATCTTTAAAAGATGATACCGATATGGTTACGCAAGATAATTGTAGTGCTAAACAATTAGCAAAGACAAACATTAAATACAGTTTAGACGGTTCAACCGCCAGTCTATTATCAACAGCAATTGATAGTGAATTAATAAGTGGTAACTTAAAAGCCGGCGAGTCAAAAACATTTACTCTAAAGCTATGGATAAAAGAAGATGCAACCAATGAAGTCTTAAACAAACATTATCATGGAAAGATTGTTGTAGATGCTTCCCAGGAGGGTATACCAACACCATCAGGAGCAGAAGTATTAGTAGCAAAAGCAAATCCAGAAACATTAGATTATAATAGTGCTACTACTGACCAAAAGAATCAAATGTGGGCTTTTACTCATGAAGCAACAGAACAATTAAAAGCAACCACAGATTATAGATATATAGGAGCAAATCCAAATAACTATGTAAAATTCAATGATGAATTATGGAGAATTATAGGAGTATTTGATGTAGATGATGGTACTGGAAAAATGGAGAAAAGAATGAAAATCATCAGAAATGAATCAATAGGGAATTACGCATGGGATAATAAAGACACAACTACTGGTGCCGAAGATGAAAACGGTAAAAATAACTGGTCAGATGCAAGACTAAATTATCTATTAAACCCAGGACATGAGAGTGAAACTTATGGGGGAAGCTTATACTGGAATAGAAAGAGTGGAACATGTTATGTAGATTATCATAATCGTACAAGATCATGTGATTTTACTTATGACGGACTAAATGATACAGCAAAATCGATGATAGGAGATGCAAAGTGGTACTTAGGAGGTACTGGAAATTTTTATAATTCATCAAATGGATTAGCATCACATTTTTATAAAAATGAAAGAGGAACAACAGTATATAGTGGAAGAAGTACAAATTGGACAGGAAAAGTAGGACTAATGTACCCAAGTGACTATGGATATGCGACAAGTGGAGGAAGTAGTACAAATAGAGCGAGTTGTATGGCAAAAGAATTAATTAATTGGTACGATGATGATTGTAAAAACAATGACTGGCTTTTAAATACATTACAACATCAATGGACAATGAGCCCGTGTGCCGATGATTCTGGTCATGTTTTCGTTGTCTTTGATACTGGCTATGTCGACAAGTCTACTGCTGTTGATGCTGGTTTTAAGGATCGCCCAGTCGTACATCTAAAATCCACAATTAAGGTGATATCAGGATCAGGAACTGCTTCTTCTCCATTCATATTGGGATAAGATAGAAAGGTACTTGCTTTCTTATGTAGATTAAAATAGTATAAGTTTGTATTAATAAAAATGAAATGTTAAATAATAAGAGATATGTTGTAAGTGGTAGTGAATCTTAAAACCTGAAACTTAGTTTTATGATAAATATTATAGTAATGAGATGTATGAGAAAAAATAGGAAATAGAAGTACATCTAGTTGAAATAACAGATATAATATTATTTATTTTGTCACTGCTTTTTGAAAATACTTATCAATAGGTAACTAGTCATACTAAAGATTTTAGTTGGGTGGTTATCAAATTTACAATTACAGAAGAAAACGTTTGCTTGACAATTATGTAAAAACTAATTATAAAGAGGTATATTATGCGAAAAAAAGTAATTATGATTATTTTAACAATTGCTATTATTCTGCTATTAATGGGAGGAATTTCTCTTCTTATTAGTAGTAATAATAAAAATGGTAAATTAGTAAATGAAATAATTAATAAAAAGGATAATAAAGAAACAGAACTTGTCTTTGTAACTAGTAGTGATAGTAGCTGCTACTTATGTAGTGATGCTAAAGATATAGTAGATACTATTGCAAAGAAATATAACTTGAGCTTTACAAGCTTTGATAAAAGTAAATCATCTAGTGATTATAAAGAATTACAAAAAAAGTTAGCAATAACTGATAAAGAAATTAAAGAACCAGCGGTCATCATTATAAAAGATGGCGAACTTAAAAGTATTGCTAATGAAATATATAATAGCGGTATCTTAAGAAGTATGTTAATTGAACAAGGAATTATTAATGATGAAACTAAAGATGATAAAGAAGTAACGATGGTGGAGACGATGGAGAAGTTTCAAGGAGAAGAAAATAGTTTACTAGTATTATTAGATTCTTCAACTAATAGTGTAGAAGCAAGAGAAGTTCTTAATAATCTAGCTAGTAAATATAATTTTACCTTTAGTCTAGCTTATTTTGATAGATCAGATGAAGGAATGTCCATTGCGACTTTTTTAAATCAAATGAATGGTGATGATCTTTTAGTGGTTCCATATTTTGCAGTAGTTAGTAATAACAAAATTCAAGAAGCAATTAGTACTACTTCTTCTAAAGAACTAGAAGCTTTCTTAAAGAGAAATAAAATAATTAATGTTAAGTAAAGTGAGAAATATTATGAAAAAGTTAAGAAAAGGGAAAAAAGGATTTACTTTTATAGAGTTATTAGCTGTAATTGCTATTATTGGTATTCTTACTACAGTTACCATTGTATCAGTTAATAGTTTACTGGCAAGTTCTAGAAAAAAGTATTATAAGTCGCAAGAAAATACCACTGTTTTAGCTGGTAAAGAATATTTTACTGATTATCGTAGTCAATTACCTAAAAATATTGGTGAGAAAAAAGCTGTTACTATTAATACTTTATATACAAAGAAGTATTTATCAGAACTAAAAGATCATAATGGTAATAGTTGTACTAATATTGGAAATAGTAAAGTTTATTCTCAAAAAATAACAGCTAATGAGTATCAGTATTACTCTGAAATCGAATGTAATGGCTATTCTGTTGATGATGATACGAAAGCCCCTGTTATTGCTTTTAGTCCAGATAAAAAAATAACTAATGGAAATATAACTGTTACAATGACGGTTACTGATAATAGTGGAGTAGCTTCCTACTATTATGAAATAGAAAAGGACAATGTCTTATATAGGAAGGAAGAAGCAAAGAAATATACAGCACCAGTTAATATAACATTTACTGAAGAAGGAACGTATGTTATTAAAGCTCATGCAATTGATACAAAAGGTAATATTACTGATAAGTCATCTAATAAATATATAATTGATAGAACTGCTCCAGATTGTAGTAAGTTTAATTTTAAATCAAGTACTAGAGAAAGAACTTGGCAAAATCAAAATGTTAAGATAAAAATTATTCCACATAGTGATATAGCTAAATGGTCATTTAGAAATTGTTTCTATCAGAGTAGTGGTAGTGGTATTTGTAAAGATGATGGTAAATCTATAACTGGTATTAGTACTAAAACTTTAGCTGGTGCTAAAGGAAGTGTATTTACTGGAAGTAATTATACTGATAATGGCCATGTTTATGGTAAAGTGATTGCTTATGATGAAGCAGGTAACTCTTGTTCTGTTAATACTTCGGAGTATTATATTGATAAAGATGCTCCAGTTATAAAAAGTAAGATTATTACTAGCAGAAATAGTAATTATAATAGTTTATATGTTACTATTAAATTAACTTTAACTGATAGAATTGATACTACAAATAATAAAATATATTATAGTTTTTCTAATAATAATAAGTCATATTCATCTTGGTATAGTTATACAGTTGGTAGTTCAAGTATATCTGCTAGTTGGACACTAAGTGGTAGTTATGATGGAAAAAGTAGAAAAATTTATAAACCGTGAAGAACCGCTTGAGATTGCTCATGAATCGATAGCAAAAGCCGCTAAACTACTTATTCAAAACGATACTCCGCTATCCAAACACCAATCATATCGTAATATGAAAGAAATATCATCCGAATATGATTATATTTTAAAATGTTCCAGTAATTCAGAAATCCCCAAGCCACATGGGATAAAATTACAAGACAATGTAGATGCATATTTTTATGCGATGTTATACCCTCCAATCTTTGAGGTATGTAGCAACACTTCTAAAGATTTAATGTATTCAAAGTATGCTATGTGTTTAGAATTGTGGCATAATATGCTTACACAAGCAATTATTATTGATTCTTTTTTTGACAGATTACAT
>ENA-OPWR01001557-OPWR01001557.1-human-gut-metagenome-genome-assembly--contig:-NODE-1557-length-17236-cov-3.531576_pt1 | contig 17236 bp, 17 predicted proteins | sample MGYA00241507_ERZ502006 | MGnify/ENA primary metagenome ERZ502006 (study PRJEB25962, sample SAMEA2043041) | human gut metagenome | biome: human gut; feature: human-associated habitat; material: faeces...
GGTAACAAGAACAACGACGTGGAATGGCAAAATAGGTTTAATGTATCCGAGTGATTACGGTTACGCCACGAGTGGAGGAAGTACAAGTAATCGAACAAGTTGTATAAATAAAGAATTAAATAACTGGAATAACAGTTCTTATAGTGACTGTAAAAATAATGATTGGCTTTATAATTCAAGCGATACGCAAAGTACAATTTCTCCGAAAACGGGCTCTTCTGGTGCTTGCGGTGCGTTCGGTGTCTTCATCTCTGGCTATGTCGCCGGCAACGATGTTACCAATGCTGATATGGTACGCCCTTCGGTATATCTGATATCCTCTACGTCGATTTTAGGCGGTGAAGGGACCCTTGAAAATCCTTACGAGATTGGGTAGCGGGAATGAGTAGGCTCGTCGATTCGTTTTACGATCAGTCGAGCCTGCCGTCAGCTAGTTATCCACATGGTGTATAAAAAATGATTACAAAAGAAGCTATTATTCACATTCAAGTATTTAATAAAAAGGAGAATTGAAAAATGAAAAAGATGAATTTTAAGAATTTAAGTAAGAAACAAATAGTAATTGGCACAATCATTTTAGTTGTTATAATTATTGTAATTCTTTTAGGGGTTGTTTTCTTTGGTAAGAAAAAAGATAATAACTCAAATGACACAGGATTAAATGATAGTAATATCACATTTGAAATGGTAACGGATTTATATGCTGAAATAACAAAAGATTGTGAAGGAGCTTTGGTTTTTGATGTGGCTCCAGGTTCTAGTATTGATGTTACAGAAGATGATTTTAAAAGTCATTGTCAAAAAGAAAATCACTATACAAAATTATTTGGCTATACAGATTCTGAAGATGGCGCTATTGTAGATGTTAAAGTGGCTAAAAAAGAAAATAATCAAGTTTATTCTTTAGAAGGGACTTTGCTTGGCGAATATAGTGATGATGCGTTAAGTGATTTACTTGATAAGAGTACAACTTATCGTTATATTTATACAAAAGATAATGAAGGTTATAAATTATCTAAGTTAGAATCTTTAAAAGTTGAAACATTTGAAGAAGAATAAGTTGAATTTTAAAAATTCAAGTGTTAAAATAAACGCATAGAAAGCGATGAACATAATAAGTAGTTACTTAAAACATCTTTTAGAGAGAGGATATAATAGCTGCAAATATTCTTAAGAAAAATAAGTGATGAATTTCAATATGGGAGTTTTCAACGTAATTCTGCGTTAAAGAATAAAGTGTATAGCAAAACTATAAAATAAGGTGGTACCACGGGTTAAACTCGTCCTTATGTTTATAGTTTTTTTATATTTTAAAAAGAAAATGGAGGAATTGTTATGCTAGATATAGAAAATAATATAAAAACTCAATTAAACAGTGCTAAAAATTTAAATGAGTTAAATGAACTTAAAGTAAAATATTTAGGTAAAAAAGGTATTATCACGGAACTTGCTTCTAAAATCAAAGAAGTACCCAATGAAGAAAAAAAAGAATATGGTCTTAAGATGAATGAATTAAAAAAAATATTTAATGATATTTTTGAAGAAAAAAAGACAATGTTTGAACAAGAAGAATTAAATAAAAAACTTGTTTCAGAAGCGATTGATGTGACTTTACCGGCTACAAAAGTAAGTATTGGTAGTCCTAATATTTTAGAGAAACTTGTTGAAAACGTGGAAGAAATATTTATGAGTATGGGTTATGATGTCGTTGATGGTCCTGAAATAGAAGAAGATAAATATAATTTTGAATTATTAAATATTCCTAAAGGACATCCGGCTAGAGATGCCCAAGATACTTTTTACATTCAAAATGATGAAATTTTACTACGTAGTCAAACATCTCCTGTTCAAATTAGAACAATGTTAAAAAATCATGGAGAAAAGCCAGTTAGAATGATATGCCCTGGTAAAACTTATCGTCGTGATGATGATGATGCAACTCACTCTCATCAATTTATGCAAATTGAAGGTTTACTTGTGGATAAAGATATTCATTTAACGGATTTAAAAGGAACTTTTGCCGTGGTTGCTAAAGAATTATTTGGTAAAGATACAACCGTTCGTTTAAGACCAAGTTATTATCAATTTACCGAGCCATCTGTTGAACTTGATATTAGTTGTTTTAACTGTAAAGGAAAAGGTTGTCCTATTTGTAAAAATACAGGCTTCATTACGGTGGCTGGTGCTGGTATGGTTCATCCCAATGTCTTAAGAAATTGTGGTTATGATCCAAGTATTTGGTCTGGCTTTGCTTTTGGTTTTGGAGCCGAAAGACTTGCTATGTTAAAGTATGATATTAAAGATATTAGAACATTTTATATGACAGATTTAAGAGAAAATAAAACATTTGATAGAAAGGAGTCATTAAATGATTAGTTTAGAATGGGTAAGTGATTACATTGATATTAAAGGATTAAATCCTCATGAACTAGCTACTAAAATTACCGAAGCTGGTATTAACATTGAAAAAGTTATGGATAATCATATTGATCATTTAGTAATCGGTAAAGTTTTGGAATGTGTGAATCACCCTGATAGTGACCATCTTCATGTTTGCCAAGTTGATGTCGGAAGTGAAATATGCCAGATTGTTTGTGGAGCTCCGAATGTTCGCACTGGCTTGAAAGTTATTGTTGCTTTACCAGGTGCTGTTTTACCCCATGATTTTGTAATTAAAGAAAGTGAAATAAGAGGCGTTAAATCAAATGGTATGTTGTGCGCTTTATATGAACTTGGTCTTGAAGAAAAAACAGAAGAGAATCACGCGAAAGGAATTTATGAAGTAAGTGATGAAATTCCAATTGGTAAAGACGCTTTAAAAGCCTTAAACTTAGATTCTTGTGTTTATGAACTAGATATTCATAAACATCGTAACAATGACTGTTATTATCATATTGGCTTTGCATATGAAATCGCGGCTATTTTAAATAAAAAAGTAACTCTTCCTGAATTACAATTTAAAGAAATCAAAGATTCTATAAAAGACCATTTTAGTGTTCAAGTAGAAACACCTAAATGTTCTTATTATTTAGCTAAAGAAGTTAAAAATGTTAAAATTGGACCATCACCTTTATTTATGCAAAAAAGACTTAAAGAAGCTGGCATGCGTTCTATTAATAACGTTGTTGATATATCAAATTATGTTATGCTCGAATTTGGGCAACCTCTTCATTTTTTTGATAAAGATGTCTTAGGTGATAAAATTCTTGTTCGTAACGCGAAAGAAAATGAATACTTAACTACTTTAGACGGTCAAGAAAGAATTTTATCAGAAAAAGATATTGTCATCACGGATACGAATCGTCCTGTTTGTCTTGCCGGTGTTATGGGTGGTGAAAATACCGAGGTTACCGAAAAAACTAAAAATATTTTAATTGAAAGTGCCATTTTTGATGCTGTAAGTATTAGAAATACCGCGGCTCGTCATAATTTAAGAAGTGAAGCATCTATTAGATATGGTAAAGGTCTTGACTATGAATATACTAAGATGGCTTTAGAAAGAGCCTGTTATCTTTTACAAAAATATGCCGGAGCAGAAATTTTAAGTGAAGTTGTTTCTTATGATAATGTTGATAAAACACCAAAAGAAGTAACCTTTAAAGCAGAAGATGTCAATTCTTTATTAGGTATTACCATTAGTACTAAAGATATGGAAGTAGAACTTTCAAGACTATCCTTTCCTTATACATTAAATGGGGATGAATTTCATGTAACGATTCCAAATAGACGTTTAGATATTGACCCTAATATTAATGATATCGCGGAAGAAATCGGTAGATTATACGGATATCATAACTTAACGGAAACACTTCCAAAAGTACCCGTTAAAAGAGGAGAATATATTGGGGATGTTTATTATCGTAAATTTATTTCTAAAAGACTACGAGCTTTAGGACTTAATGAAACAAAAACTTATACCCTTGTTTCTCCCGAAATGGCTAAAGAGTTTAATTACGAAGGAAAATTAAATGTAGTTTTACCTAATCCTATGAGTGTGGATAAGTCTATTGTAAGAACCACTCTTATTCCATCTTTGTTAAAGGTTTACAACTATAATAAAGCTCATAAAGTAAGTGATATTATGCTTTATGAAATAAGTAAAACATACGATATTAATTATCATGAAGAATCAAAAATTAGTGGTTTATTAAAGGGAAATTATATTGAATCTTCTTGGGCACGTAAAACACCAGTAGACTTTTATCTTACAAAAGGAATTGTTGAAAATGTCTTAGATTCTTTAGGTTTTAAAAATCGTTATACTTTTATTCCTAAAGTATTGCCAGATTTACATCCTGGTATAAGTGCGTCTATTCTTTTAGATAGAGAAGAAATCGGTATAATTGGTCGTGTTCATCCAAGTATTTCTAAAGATGAAATTTATGTTTTTGAATTATCCTTAAATAATTCATTATTTACCTTAAATCCCATACTAATTAAGTATTTTTGAATAAAAATTGCAGTTGTTCTCGTATTTCCTTCTTGAAAAGGATGTACCTGCCATATTCTAGAAGTAAATTCACAAATTCTATTTATTAACTGAGCCTCATTCATATCAAAATAATCTTGTTCCTTTTCTTCTTGAAAATCATACCGCAAAGTTTCCTCTATCATATCATAAGATTGATAATTAACAGTATCGCCATTTAAAATAGGTTCATCTTTTGTCATATTATACAAACGAAAAACTCCTGGATTATACTTTTTATTATCCAAAAGATAAAATAATCTTTGATGATAATTTTTCAAAGTCAAATAATCAAACCGAAAAGACTTATTATTTAAAATTTCATATATAGCCGTAGCCACTTCATCAGCCTCTTCTTCATCATCGTCAATATGATTATCACTATTTTTTTTGTAATAAGATGTAATTTCTTCTTGAACCTGATAATATTTTTTTTTCCCATTAATATGTTCTTGAGATAACTCAACCATATACCGAGAAGGTTTCAACCCATCAACATCTTGTAATCCAAAAGCAATATTCCAATATAATTGTTTTATCACAGGACTTTTTTCATCTTCTACTTTATCATAAGTAATTTCATTCATTAAAATACCTCCTTATAAAAAAATATCTATTTAAAAGTTTAATCTTTATCAGTATTTTTTATAAATTAACCAAATAATCAACAACATTCACTAAATGTATTCCATGAGATCCCTTAACTAAAATAATATCATCTTCTCTTACCAAATCTTTTAATAAAGAATAACATTCTTCTTCAGAAGAAAAATGATAAACATCCTCTTTACTCATCCCAAGTTCTATTACTCTTTTATCAATTTCACTGGATAACTCTCCAACGGTAATTAATTTATCAATCTTATTATAAATAACCGCATCTCCTAAATCATAATGAAGCCGTTCTCCATATTCTCCAAGTTCTAGCATATCTCCTAAAATAGCAATTCTTCTCTTATCTTTGATTTGTCCTAATAAATTTAAAGAAGAAACCATAGAATCATAATTAGCATTATAAGTATCATCAATAATCGTAATTCCACTTTTACTTATCTTTTTTTCTAATCGATGACTAGATAAATGAAAATGGGAAATTCCCTTCTTAATCAATTCATCATCAATCTTAAAAATTTTTCCTACAGCATACGCCATCAAAGCATTATAAACATAAGCCTTACCACCTACATTAACCAAAATAGAAGAACACTTATTTATGATATCAAAACAACTACTAAAAGCATCACTATTAATAATCTTTGCTTGATTTTCACTATCTTCATCAATAGAAATAACCCTTACATCATACTTATTTTTTAACTTAGGAACAACTGAAGATAACATATCATTATCTCCATTTAATACAACCTGATTTCCTTTTAAACCGTCCAAAATCTCTAACTTAGCCTTTAATATATTTTCTCTGCTCCCTAAATTACCAATATGAGCCGTCCCTACATTCGTAATCACCGCAACATCAGGCATAGCAATAGAACTAAGTAAATGAATTTCTCCTAAATGATTCATCCCCATTTCAACAACAAGAATCTCATCATCTTCCTTTAAACTTAAAATCGTAAGAGGAACACCAATATAATTATTATAATTTCCACTCGTTTTATGAACAAGATATTTTGTTTCTAAAACACTAGCAATCAAATCCTTACAACTAGTCTTGCCAACACTACCAGTAATTGCAACAACATACCCCTTAAATCTTCTTCTTACCTCTCGAGCTAACTGTTGAATACACTTCAAAGTATCTTCTACTACAACAATAGTAGCGTCCCCATAAGTATTTTCATCATACTCTTTATCTAATATACAGACACTAGCTCCATTTTCAATAGCATCTAAATAATAATCACTACCATCAGCCTTCTCTCCCTTTAAGCCAACATAAACGTCCCCTTTTTCTACTTTTCTACTATCAATACAAAAATTCTCTAATTTTTGGTGAATATCACCACAAATAAGTTTTCCTCCACATAACTCAATAATATCAGATACTCTAATCACATTATCACCTACAATATAATTCCTAATCCCTTCTTTTTCTCTTCACTCATCTCATCAATAATCTCTTTAATAATCACTCTCTCATCAAAAGGATACCTTACCCCATTAATTTCTTGATAATCTTCATGACCTTTTCCTAAAATCAAAATCACATCTCCATCTTTAGCATTTTCAATACTATAGCGAATGGCTTCTTTTCTATTATCAATGATTGTATACTTACCATCCGTCTTCTTCATTCCAACCAAAATATCCTCAATAATTTTACCATTATCTTCATATCTTGGATTATCTGCTGTTAAAATACTAAAATCAGAATACTTACCACTAATCTCACCACAATCAAATCTTCTCTGACGACTACGATTTCCTCCACAACCAAATACTGTAACAATTCTACCAGGATTACTCTCTCGAACAGTCTTTAACACATTCTCCATAGCAATTCCCTGATAAGCATAATCAATTAGCACACTAAACTTTGAAGAAACAGGAACACTCTCCATTCTTCCCTTAACTTTAACTACCTCTAAAGCCCTCTTCATATCAGAAATAGATACCCCAAGTAAATCACAAACACTAATCGCAGCTAAAGCATTATAAGCCGTAAATGTACCCAAAATACTAACCATAAAAGTATCTTGAATCTTACCATCAGTCTCCATCTCTATCCCAGTAAAGCCATTTTTAATTACATTAGAACATTCTACCAAACGATAATTAGCCCTATTATCTTTTCCATAATAATACTTATCACAAGTAGTTCCATCCATCATATCAGTAACATACTCACTATCTAAATTAAAAATACCTACCTTACATTGCTTAAACAATAAACTCTTACAATACTTATAATCATCAAAGCTCTCATGCTCATCACCACCAACATGATCTAAACTAAGATTCGTAAATATTGCATAATCAAAAATCACATTTACCCATCTTTTTAACTTCAAAGATTGACTAGATACTTCCATCACTAAATAATGAACTCCATGATCTAACATCTCTCTCATATATTTAAATACATCATAAGATTCAGGAGAAGTATTCATCGTATGATAAAATTTATCTAAATAAAACACTCCCATCGTCCCAATCAAACCACATTCTTTCCCTGAAACATTCAAAATATGTTGAATCATTGTACTAGAAGTTGTCTTTCCTTTAGTACCAGTAATTGCAATCGTAGTCATCTCCTTATCTGGATATCCAAACAAAGTTCGAGATAAAATCGATAAATCAACCCTTGTATCTTTTAACTTAATCACTGTAATATCTTTACTTACCGTAACATCATGTTCTACTGCAATAACTTGACATCCATTCTCTATCGCTGCATCAATATAATCATGCCCATCAACCCGAAAGCCCACTAAAGCCATAAACATAACCCCGTCCTGTGCTTTTCTAGAATCATAAGCAATATCACTTATCTCTATATCTAAATTTCCTTGTACCAATTCATAATCTACATCTTTAAGTAATTCTCTTAATTTCATTTCTATCTCCCCATTTCTTTTTTTATTATACTAAACTTAGACACAATTCTCTACCATTTTCTTTTATTTAACAAAAATACTTATTCAGTATTTTACAAAAAGAAAAAGAAAACGCCTAAGACTTTTCCTTCTTCATCCAATCTTTTCCATCTACAATCCGAGAAACCAACATAGAAGAACTCGTATCTCCAACAACATTCAAAACCGTCGCTGGAGCATCAATAATCGTCGCAATAATTGTCAAAATTGGTAAACAAGACATTGAATAACCAAGCAAACTAATAATCAAACTCTCAGATATCGTTCCTCCTCCAATCGGAACTGCTGTGACAAGCAAAGTAGAAATTAAAGCAATCCCTACTACCTTAATCATCATATCCATCCCAAACGTACCACCTTCAAATAAGTAAACCAAAAACATAATCTTAAAAACACTACCAATAATAGAACCATCTTTATGAAAACTAGTTCCCATAGGAATAACTGCCTCTGCTATATCACCAGGAACACCAATTTTCTTTGCCGTATCAATATTAACAGGAATACAAGCCGCAGAAGAACAAGTAGCAAGAGAAGTTAATGTTGTAGGAAGCACATTTTTCCAAAAAACTCTTACCCCCTTCTTCCCAGCCGACAAATAAGCATAAAATGTATAAACAACAAAATAAAATACAATTGCTACCAATAAATATAAAACAAAACTCTTAACATAAGACTGTGCTATACTACTCCCAAACTCCCCAACCATAACAGCAAAATAACAGCCAAGTCCAACAGGTGCATACAACATAATCAAATCCACAAACTTTAAAATAATTTCATTAAATGAACATAATACTTCTAAAGCTTTTTCCCCTTTTTTTCCAGATTTTCGAATAGAAAAACCAAATAAACAAGCAAAACAAACAATCGCAATAATATGCTCTTTTGATAATAATTTAGAAAAATCATCTACACTGATCAGTTCAGCCGTACGACTCAAAAGATCTAAAGAAACATCCTCCTCCTTTGTATCCACAACCAAACTCTTTTTAATCAAATTTCCATCTTGTACATCTACTAATCTAAAAACTCTAGTACTAACAACTCCAACACAAACAGCAACCAAAGAAGTAAAAACAAACACACAAACAATAGTCTTAATAATCTTACCAATTCTCTTAGGTTCCTTCATTTTTGCTATCGTAGTAGTAATAGTAAGAAAAATTAAAGGTACAATACTAACCAAAAGTAAATTCAAAAACACCTCTCCAAAAGGAGCGAATACCTTAGCTTTATTCCCCATCACTAATCCTACTATTCCACCAATAATAATCGCCAAAATCAAAATAATCGTTGACCGATAATTCTTAAAAATTTTCTTCATCATTCTTCCCTCTTTCTTAATAACATTATACGCTTGACAAAAAAAGAGTGCTACCTTGTAAAATCCACAAAAAAATTGTATTTTCCACACAAAATCCACAAATATTTTGTATAATCAAGATAGGGAGGAAAATAATGAAACAATATATAAAAATGAATAATAATGATAATCAACTTTCTTTAGGAAATACTTGTCGTATCATCAAACAACTAAGTACTAAAAAAAATATTGCTACCCAAACAGATATCTTTTGTGCCATCTTTAATATAGAAAACGCTAATGATTCAACAGTCAATAACTATTGTATTGGGTGCCGTTCAATTGGAGAAGAATACAAAAAAATTTATATGGAGATAAAAAATCAAACGCAACCATTTATCCCTATCCTAAATAACCTATTATTTATCTTAGGACTTCCCTATCAAGAAAAGCAGTCTAAAGAAACACTAAATCAAAATGAAACATTAAAAATATTATCCCAAAAACTATATAACCTAGCTAAAAACGATCGAAGTATTTTACCAGAAAAACAAAACCAAATTTATAAGTATTTCAAAGAAAATAACTACATAGAATGCTTAAAACTAATATTTATAATTATCGTACTAGAAAAAAAACAACCCATTTATATAGAAGATATTGTCAAAAACACTATCGAAAACCTCTTAAACAACACAAAAATCTCTTTAAACGAACTAGAAAGTTTCTTACAAATTCAATTCAACGACGGCCTAAATTACAACTATTCTCTAAAAAAATTAGCCAAAGAAAATAACGCTTACGCCTGCTTTGAAATAGGACTAATGGAATATAACGGAGAATTCACAGGAACACCCAATTATGAAAAAAGTTATACTTATTTTAAAATAGCCGCTAATCAAAATCACCCCAGAGCAAACTATCTAATTGCCAAAATGCTATTAGAAGGAAAAATTGGAATCCAATCTAATGAAGATATAACACTTGCTTATCATTACCTAAAAACAGCAGAAAGTCTAGGAAATATTGCTGCTCTAAACCAATTAGGACTATACTATAAAAATAACAAAAAAGATAATCAGAAAGCCATAGAATACTTTAAAAAAGCAGCTTCCTATAATTATCCTTATGCCTTCAATAATCTTGGAAAACTTGCCGAACAAGAAAACAACCATACTCTTGCCCTATCTTACTATGAAAAAAGTGCCAACCTAGAAGAAAGTTGGGCCTTAAATAAAACAGCAGAATATTACAGAGAAGGAATCCATTGCAAAAAAGACTTACAAAAAGCTTACTTCTACTATAAAAAAGCCCTAAATGTTCCCTTAAAACTACAAAGTAATTACGCCAAATACAACCTTGCCAAATACTTCTACCTAAACGGATGCTACGAAATAGGAATCGAAAAAAACACCAAAAAAGCACTTTCTTTATTAGAAGATGCCTCAACCCATAATCTACTAGAAGCAAAAATCGAACTACTCACTTATTACACCAAAACCTATTTTCAAACTAGAGATAAAAATATCTTAATAAAAATCAATCAACTATTAACAGAAATCGAAAATCACCCTTTATATACAACGCAAACAAAAAAAGATATTGAAACTACAATTATCAATATCAAACAAAAAGAAAAAGTAAATAGAAAACTCTTTCAAGAATAATCTATTTACTTTTTTGTTTCAGAAAACAACTTTTTCATTGTCTCATTTCCCTTAGTAAGCCTTTGAATAGTCAAATCATCAGCCTTATTATTCGCTAGTCGCAAATTATTCTCACTAGAAAGCAAAGCTTCTTTTGTCTTTTGTAAATGATCAATTGTCTTATCAATCTCATCAATAGCTTTCTTAAACTTATCACTAGCAAGACGATAATTTCTTGCAAATCCTTCCTTAAATGTATTAAGATTATCCTCAAAATGAGAAATATCAATATTTTGATTTTGAATCACCAAAAGTTCTTTTTTATATTTTAAAGAATTCATCGCCATTCCCCTAATTAAAGTAATCAAAGGAATAAAAAATTGAGGCCTTATCACATACATCTTCTCATATTTATGACTAACATCAACAATTCCTTCATTATAATAATCATTATCAATCTCTAACAAAGAAACCAACACAGCATATTCACACTTTTTTTCACGCCTATCCTTATCTAATTCCTTAAAAAAATCTTCATTCTTATGCTTAGTCGCTGTCATATCTGCCTCATTCTTCATTTCAAACATAACGGAAACAAATTCCATTCCCTCATCATCATAATCACGATAAATAAAATCCCCCTTGGAACCAGACCTAGCATCATTATCTTTTTCAAAATAAGCATTAGAAAACAAAGGTCTTAACTTATTAAATTCATTACTACAATGAACCTCCAAAGACTCACCAATCATCTTTGTCGATTGTCTTGCCTTAAAATCACGATAATAAGAAATCTGTTCCTCTCTATCCTTAAGCTTTTCCTCATAAGTTTCCTTCATATTTTTTTCTTTTAACAAAAAATCATTTTTAAGAAGTTCTAATTGATTACTTAAAGTACTGATCTCACTCTCTTTTTTGGATAAAGCCTCTTGAATAGTTAAAGCACTTTCCTTATCTTGAAGAACAAGTTTATTCTTTAATTCAACAATCTCTAACTTTTGTTCTGTAACCCTTTCTTGATATTCTTTCTCTATCTTACTTTTTGCTAATTCAACAGCACTTTCCTTTTCAATCTTATATTGTTTTTCTCTTTCAGAAATTTCTTTTTCAAATTCTTGATCACGAATTTGCTTCACTACATTTTGATAATCCATCTCATCAATTTGAAAAACAGTCCCACAATTTGGACATTTAATCTCATGCATAAACATTCCTCCTCTACTTTTAAATAAAAAGAAAAAGCAATCTACTAGATCCCTTTTCTTTATAATCTTCCATTAATTAAATGAATATTGTCTAGTAATACTCCAGTTCCTTCTGCAACACAAGTTAATGGACTTTCTGCAATAAATACTGGTACTTTTAACTCTTGAGATAATAATTGACTAAAGCCATCTACCATACTTCCTCCACCAGTTAAAACAATACCTTTATCAATAATATCTGCTGACAACTCAGGAGGAGTTTGCTCCAATATTCCCTTCGCTGCATGAACTATTGTATAAATACTTTCTCTCAATGCTTCTTCTACTTCATCACTAGTAATCGTAATCGAATGAGGTAAACCAGTTACCAAATCCCTACCACGAACTTCCATCTTTTCATTCCTAGACCCAGGAAATACAGTACCAATTGTTATCTTAATATCCTCAGCAGTCCTATCACCAACAAGCAACTTATATTTATCCTTAATATACTTTACAATGTCACTATCAAAAGCATTTCCAGCAATACGAATAGATGCACTGTTTACAATTCCACCAAGAGATAAAACAGCAATATCAGTAGTTCCTCCACCAATATCAATAACCATATTACCACTAGGTTTAGAAATATCCATACCTGCTCCAATTGCCGCTACCTTAGGCTCTTCCTCCAAAAACACTCTCTTAGCACCAGTCCTCTCAGCAGCTTCCACAATAGCATTTTTTTCTACTTGAGTGATATTAGACGGACAACAAATTAAAATTCTAGGACGAGAAAAGAAACTTTTACCATTTACCTTTTTAATAAAATAGTTAAGCATTACCTCAGTCGTTTCAAAATCAGCAATAACCCCATCCTTCATTGGACGAATTGCCGTAACCTGTCCAGGAGTTCTTCCCAACATCTCACGAGCTTCCGTTCCTACTGCTAAAGGTTTCTTCGTATCCAAATCAATTGCTACAACACTAGGTTCATTTAATACAATACCTTGTCCCTTAATATAAATAAGTACATTCGCTGTCCCTAAGTCTATTCCAATGTCTTTATTAAACATTTCTATCACCATCCTAAACAATATTTTAACACAGATTATGTTTTTTGAATACTCTTAATTTGCATTTTTTTCCAAATATTTACGCCTCGTTGACTCTCCCCCTCTAATATGCCGAATATCTGTATGATATTGTAAAATACTTGACACTTGATGATATAAATCAATATCTATTTCTAATAGTCTTTCCCTTAAATCTTTATGTATAGTACTCTTACTAAGTTGAAAAACCTTTGCCATTTCTCTTACGGTTTTACCTGTTTTAATAATATAATTCCCTTCATCAATAACCCTAGAAATAATCTTTTTATTCATAATTCCTCCCATAATATTATTTATGAAAAAAAGTGGCATATCATACCACTATTTTAATTCACCAGGTAATTTATCATAACAATTTTCAGGATTCAAAACACTACCTTGATAATATAATTCAAAATGTAAATGATTTCCTAAATCAGCACTAACATTAGATTTTCCACTCTTACCAATAATCGTACCCTGTGTTATTGTATCATTTGCCTTAACATTTACCTCACTTAAACTTTGATAAACACTAATCAAATCATTTGAATGTTTAATTTTTACTGTTTTTCCCATAATCTCATCATCATTAACCTCTGTTACAGTACCATCTAGAATACTAACTACCTCAAATTCAGTATCCATTCCATAATCAACACCAGAATTTTGCATATAGGTATTCCCATAGTAAATAATAGAGTTTTCTTGACTACTATTATCTGCCTGATAATCATAATAATTCTTTACAATCTTTACTTCCCCATTCGTATAAGGGCGACTAATCCTAGGCTCAGTATTAATTGTAGGAACCTCATTACTATAATTCATATCATCTTCTTGATTAACCTCTTCTACAGCATCAACATTTTTACTCTGAAAACTTTTCTGATTAACAATTTTCTCAATACAGTAAACACTTCCTATCAACATTGCAATAGAAAAAACATACATAAGTGGAACAACAAATGATTTTAATTTTCTCCTTTTCATTTTATCACCTCTACTCTAAGTATGAACAAAATAAAAAAAAGATATACCTATTTTTAAAAGAAAAAAAGAAAAATACTAAAAAAGTATTTTTTCAAAAAAATTATTTTTTAACCAAAGTAGTTCCAACATAATAATGAGCAAGTATCTCTTGATAAGAATATCCCTTTTTCGCCATTCCTAAAGCGCCATATTGACTCATTCCAACACCATGACCATATCCCTTCGTCGAAACCACAACATTACTCCCTACTTGCTCAAATGAAAAATCACTAGACCGCAATCCAAGTTTATAATAAACATCTTTTCCACTAAATAAAGTTCCATTAATTTTTAAAGAAGTAACACGATTACTACTACTCCTATTAACATCTTCAATTTTTAAAATTTTAGAATAAGAAAGCCCCAATTTCTCATAAAATTCTTGCAAACTAATATCCTTACTTCCTTGAAATACACTAGAAACTTCTTTATCCCAATTAGATTCAACACTTTTAAGATACGGTAAACTCTTAGAAAAAAAAGTACCAGAATCTTCCGTATAACCATTACTAGTAGAAAAGAACATTGCATCAATAATTTCTCCATTATACTCCAAACACTCCATCGAAGTTTCATTCACTGCTTGCCTAATCTTACTAATATAATTAACATAATTATCTTTCCATTTTTCTTTTAACTCATTATTATCCAAATAAACCTGATTACTAACCGTATCAGTAACATCATAATCTCCATTATTTCCAAGTCTTCTCATTACATAACTTCGACTAGCTACACTTTGAGCCTTTAATGCTTCTAATTCAAAACTAACCGGCATCTCCCCAGCAACAACCCCAACAACATATTCCTCTAAAGGAACTCTTTCTATATTTCCACTACTTCTCTTTACACGAACGAAAATATTAGATAAGTATTTTAACTCTATCTCCTTGTAACTTTTTTCAGGAACGCTCAAAAAATGAACCACAAAAAAAGGAATACTTACAATTACTGCTGTGACAATGATTAACCTTTTCATAAATCCCTCGCTTTAACGAAATACTCCTAAAAAATCATTAATAAATTGAACAATATTATAAGATAATGCCATAACCAAAAAAATATACATTACCCTAGCTTGATAATAATTACTTTGCCCCTTCTTAAATATCCCATTAATATTCACACTATCCATTGCATAAACCACTAACGGAATAACAAATAAATACAATAATAATTTAACCATTATTTTCTCTATCCTTAATCATCTGATTCCTTCTTACATACTTATCCACATTAGAAAAAGGTGTAGTTAAAAATTTATCTACCATACTCTTTGCTTGCTCCTCATCAGTATCAGCACTAATCGCAATAACATTAGCATTATTATGACTACGACACAAAACTGCTTCACTAATATTACTAATCTTAGCACAATAAACACCCTTTACTTTATTTAATGCAATACTCATCCCAATACCAGTTCCACAAATAGCAATTCCAAAATCTACCTTCTTCTTAGTAATAGCATCCCCAAGCAAAAAGGCATATTTAGGAAAATCAACAGACTCCATAGTATCAGTACCATAATTTATAACCTCATACCCACTATGTTCTAAATACTCCACTAATTCTGTCTTTAAATAAACCCCTCTATGATCACTAGAAATTCCAACTTTCATGATAAAACCTTCCTTTCTTATTATTCAAATTATAACACATCTTCATAACATCAACAATAAAGTTAACAAAAAAAAGAAACCATTATTTAGTTTCTTGAGTAAATCCATATTTCTTATTAAACTTCTCTACTTGTCCTTTCTTACTAGTTAAGTTTTGTTTACCAGTATAAAAAGGATGACACATAGAACATACTTCAACATGAATCTTATCTTTAGTAGACATAGTCTTAAAAGTATTTCCACAAGCACAAGTAACAGTTGCTTCTACATAATTTGGATGAATATTTTTCTTCATACTTTTTCTCTCCCTTCGCCATGACAAAAGTCATAGATAATATAAATTACGCTCTATATTATATCAATAAAAGAACAATTTGACAACTCTTTTTTCATACTTTTTAATCAAAATCATAATCATTATCTTGCTTTATCATATCAATATTGCTATAATGGTATTAAGATATGGAGGAATATAATGAACGAAACAAATGTAGAGAATAATCAATCAAATGATTCCAAAAAAATTATTACTTTAGTTGTCCTAATCTTAACCATCATGGTTTGTACAACTAGTGCAACATACGCTTATTTTGCACTTGCTCCTGCAACAAACAATTCTGTTACTGGTACAGCTGCTAGTGCTAGTTTAGCCTTAACCGTAACAAAAAATCTGCCAACAAAAACAAATACAGGTGTACTTGTTCCCCAAAAAGAAGCAGCACTGGCAACAGCCATGGGATCAACTTATGGATGTGTTGATGGAAACACAAATATTGTTTGTCAAGTATACACAATTACAGTTACCAATAACAGTTCAGCACAAGTAGTAGTTAACGGCACAATCACTTTTGCCGGTTCAACAAATATGCCAAACTTAAAATGGAGAAAAACAACAAATGCATCTACTCTAGGAAACAATACCACCAACGCAGCAAATACAACAACTGCACAAAGCCTTGCTAGTAATGTTACCTTAAAAAAGAGTGGTGGCAGTGGAAATACAGCTACTTATTATATTGTTGTTTGGATTAATGCGCAACTAGACAGCAATGGAAGAGAAGTTGCCCAAACAGATACAGGAACATATAGAGCAACAGTCCAATTTACCTCATCAAATGGTACAGGTGTCACTTCTACAATTACAAGTTAATAAAAATACTTATCAAAAGATATCTTGATATAAAGTTTATCTTACAGATAAGTATTTTTTTCATAAAAAAAGGGATAAAACATCCCAATAAAACGGTTCTATAATAAATAGTGTTGGTGAGTAAAATCACTTACACTATTTTTATTAAAATAAAAGTGAGTCATACCAGAAACTTAT
>ENA-OPWR01001565-OPWR01001565.1-human-gut-metagenome-genome-assembly--contig:-NODE-1565-length-17201-cov-4.571095_pt1 | contig 17201 bp, 15 predicted proteins | sample MGYA00241507_ERZ502006 | MGnify/ENA primary metagenome ERZ502006 (study PRJEB25962, sample SAMEA2043041) | human gut metagenome | biome: human gut; feature: human-associated habitat; material: faeces...
ATTAATATTTCTTGTTCTTTATTTGGATACAATCTAAAAACGTAACCTCTTAATATTTTCACATTTAACACCTCTTTTCTTAAGTGATGCTCCCTATTATAACATAGAAAAAATGTTCGTCAATGCAATTTTAAATTTTTTCACTGGTATATTTTGACAAATAGATAAATGAAAATAGTAATAGCATTTGCTTGCTTTTTGCCTAGCTTTTTTGTATTATATATAAGAAAGAAATTTCTAAAACATTTGCAATATACTACATTTTTTGGTAAAATGTAAATGTTTAAACAAGAAGCGAGGTGAGATTATGCCAAATATTAAAAGTGCTAAGAAGAGAGTTCGTAGTAACGAAAGAAAAAGTGATGTAAATACTCTTGTAACTTCAAGTATGCGTACAGCAGTTAAAAACTGTGAAAAAGCTATTGTTGCAGGTAAAAGTGAAGAAGCTAAAAAATCTTTAAATATTGCTATTCAAAGAGTTGATAAAGCTTGCACTCACGGTTCAGTTCATAAAAACAAAGCTGCTCGTTTAAAATCAAGATTAACTAAAGCAGTAAATAAAATGGAAGAAAAAGAAGCATAATTATTATTGTTATGCCTCTTTTTTTAATTCGATTAAATATCTTTCTAGTGCATCTTCAACTGATGGTAATTTACTAAAACCATTAGCTAATAACTTCTCTTTTGATAAAGAGGAGTTTTTTGGTCTTGGTGCTTGTTTTTTATTAATTATTTTTTGGTATTCTTCAGTTGTAACATCTGTTACTTTAGTACTGGTATCCTTTAATATTAATCTTGCAAAATCAGCCCAGCTGTAAAGTCCTTCATTAGTTGCTTGATAAGTTCCATACTTAGAAGTTTCACTCATTGCAAATAACAGTTTTGCTAAGTCATAAGTATAAGTTGGACTACCAATTTGGTCACTAACAACTGTTAATTCTTTGTGAGTTTCGGCAAGCTTTAACATAGTTTTAACAAAGTTATTACCATTAATTCCAAAAACCCAAGAAATTCTTACAATGAAATGTTTTTGATAGGTTTGAACTAATTGCTCACCTTCCAATTTAGTCTTTCCATAAATAGATTTTGGATTAGTTTTATCTTCTACTTCATAAACTCCGTTTTTTTCTCCATCGAAAACATAATCAGTACTGATATAAATAATTTTAGCATCTATTTCTTTAGCTGCTAAGACCATATTTTCTGTACCAGTGACATTTACTTTATAACATAAAACTTTATCTATTTCTGCTTGGTCTACTTTAGTATAAGCAGCGCAATGAATAATAACATTAGGTTTAAATTCTTTGGTCTTTTTAAGAACATTTTCTCTATTAGTAATATCAAATTCACTACTTTTAGGAGCATAGATATCTTTGATGCCATTTTCTTTTAGAACTCTTACAACATCATAGCCTAATTGGCCAGTTATTCCTGTTACTAAATAACGCATTAAAAGTCTACCTCTGTTTCTGCTAATGGTTTTCTTACCTTATCTTTTTCTGATAAAACTGGTTCGGTTATTCCATATTTTTCAAATTGCCAGTCGACATTAATTTCTTTATCACTCCAAAGGAAACCTCCTTCAGTGGTTGGACTATAAGGATAATCTACCAAGTATTGGAATAGAGTATTATCTTCAAGGGTTAAAAAACCGTGAGCAAATCCTTTAGGGATTAGTAACTGACGATGATTATTAGCAGTTAATTCAACACTTATCCATTCTTTGTAACTTGGTGAATCTTTTCGAAGATCAACAGCTACATCTAAGACTGCTCCTTGCAAGCATTCAACTAGTTTAGCTTGAGCGGTATCACCTTTTTGATAATGTAAACCACGTAGTGTTCCTTTTTTACTAAATGATCTATTTCCTTGAACTACTTTTGGTAAAACACTTCTAGCTTTATCCATTTTTTCATCACTATAAAATTCCATAAAATAGCCACGTTCGTCATTAAAAACAGCTGGCTCTATGATATAACAATCTTTTAATTTAGTCTCTATTATCTTCATTTTCATCCTCCATATAAATACTCATTAAGTGTTCACCATAGGTGTTTTTTTTCATTAATAGTGCTTGTTCTTTTAATTTTTCTTTTGTTAACCATCCGTTTTTATAACCTATTTCTTCTGGACAACAGATGGTTATATTTTGATGTTCTTGAATGGTTCCGACAAAGTTGGTTGCTGTTAATAAGCTTTTAAAAGTTCCGGTATCAAACCAACCGTATCCTTCTTTTAAAGAGATTACTTCTAGTAAATCATTCTCAAGATATAAACGGTTAAGGTCGGTGATTTCTAGTTCTCCTCTTTTGGATGGTGTTAGTGTTTTTGCTTCTTTACTAACGCCTTTTGGGTAAAAGTATAGTCCGGTTACGGCGTAGTTACTCTTTGGTTTGGTTGGTTTTTCTTCGATACTGATGGCTTTTCCCTCATTATCAAACTCTACTACTCCAAATCTTTCTGGGTCATGAACATGATAACCAAAAACGGTTGCTTTCCCTTCTTTGGCTTTTGCTACTGCTTTAGCTAGTTCAGCTTTTAACCCTGCTCCATAGAAGATATTGTCACCTAGTACCATAGCGCAATCATCATCCTTAATAAACTCTTCACCAAGTATAAAAGCTTCGGCTAGACCGTTTGGTGCTGGTTGAACTTTATAACTAAAGCTAACGCCAAATTTTTCCCCTGTTCCAAGTAGTTTTTCAAATCTTGGTAGGTCTTGTTCGGTGGAAATTATTAATATCTCTTTAATTCCTGCTTGCATTAAGACTGATAGTGGATAATAAATCATTGGTTTATCATAGATGGGCATTAATTGTTTACTGGTTACTTCGGTTAGTGGGTATAGTCTTGTTCCACTTCCGCCAGCTAAAATTATTCCTTTCATTTTTTAAATCCTCCTTTTAAAAATACTCTGATATAGATAGTAATTAATGTTAGATTACTAGTGAATTTTAGTTTTCTAATTTCTTTTTCAGTAGCATAATGGTATTTTTTTTGAAAATAACGCTGACTAGTTTTTAATATCTTAAATTTATTAATTGTTCCAACGTTATGGTCTATGCTTACTGAGTGGTCGTGAATTATCAAAGCTTCATTGCAAATAACTAAAGTATAACTACTATTTCTTAATTTTTCTCCCAGTATGTTTTCTTCGTAATATAAGAAGACATTTTCATCAAAATAATTAACCCTTTTTAAAGCTTCACTTTTTATCATAAAGAAACAACCGGAGACGGCTTCTACATATGAGTATTTGCCTTTATAATGGTCTTCATCATAAAACATATACTTTTTTTGGAATTTCTTGCCGATTCCTGGCAAGTTGATTAATATTTCTTCTTTGACTGATGGTATTTTCCAACCTCTACTGATAGTATTTTCTTGGAAAACAACTGGTGAAGCTACAGCGACACGGCGCATTTTAAGAGCGGTTTGCAGTATTTCGATTGTTTCTTCACTAGAAATAATTATGTCCGTATTAGAAAAAATTATGTCACACTTTGAAAAAAGCTCGATAGCTCTTTTGGCACCAATATTCATTCCGGCGGAAAAACCTTTATTTTCTTCTGCTTGAAGGACTTCTATACGATTATTTTCTAGTTTTTTTAATTCTTGATAAGAATCATCAGTAGAGGCATTATCAACAATTAGTATTTTACTGATTGATTGATAGTCTTTGACATTTGCTACTAATTTTTCTGCTAAGGCTTTAGTATTATAGTTGATTATAACGAAAACTAAATCTCTCAAATTAATTCTCCTTTCTTATCTTGAGCCGTTAGTATTAATACTACTAGGATACTAACAGCTGGTGCCATAATGATATGTCCTGTAAAGAAGCTTAGTAAAATAGTCAAAAGAAAGGAAATTTGATAGGTTATCTTTTTATCGAAGTCTTTTGCTTTTTTGTATCTTTTAAGGGCTTCTCTTATGAAGTAAAGATAGATTATTAAATAAATGATACTGCCGATAATACCATGTCTTAAGAAGATATCGACATAGTCCATTTCGACAGTTTTAAGACTTAATTTATCGGTACCGTATCCTTCTATATAGCCGATTCCTCCCAGTTTTTCTAGAAGTGGTGCGTTATTATAGTAACTGACACTATTCTTCATAAATTTAAGTCTAGAACTGAAGATGAAGTGGTCGATTAACTCTTCACTTTTGAAGATATCAGTGATGTTATCTACTTCTAAGAAAACAAGATGAATTTTGATGTTTTTATAGAATGTTGTTTTCGGTATTATTAAAAGAAGAGCAACAATAGTTATTAATGAGGTGAAACTTACACCTAGGACTTTTTTATAGTTTTTCATTCTCACCATTTTATATAGAAATATCAATAAGTAAATGCTTAAGATGATGATGAATGCTAAGAGTGGTGTTTTAGTTCCCATACTTAATAAGACATAGACAAGTATTGTAACACTGAGCATTGTTTTGATAAAGTTGCTATCTTTATATAAGTTAAGAAAGAAAAATGGCATTAAGATAGAAATTATTCCCCCTACTTCATTGGCACTACTGAAAAAACCTAAGCTACCTTTTTTGGTAATTTCGTAAGTATCAAAACCGATTCCTAAGAGTGATGGAATAAAGATTCCTAATAAATAAGTAACTATGATATAAGCAAAGTATTTCTTCGGAATAATATCTAGTTTTTCTTCGAACATTGCCGAAAATGTTATTAATAGAAAGGGAAAGTAGAAGGTCTTGATGGTATTTTTTGCTTCGTAGATAATCGCTCCTTTGCCTTTATCTAGTAGTACTATGCCAAAGAAAAGTGCAATATAAATTATGAGAGAAAGACTAAAACCTTTATATAGTTTCTTTTTTTCTCCTTTATAGATAAAGAATAAATACCATAAAGAAAAGATAAGAAACAAGACTCTTACGATAATTCCCATTGTTAAATCTATTTTTAAGCTATGAAGAGCTAAAGCTGTCAACATATCAAGAAAAGGACTACTTAGTAAAAAGGCTTTTACAATTAATTCTATTTTTTCTTTCATAAGCATCACTTCTTTTTAATTAGTGGTTAGGTTTACTACTAAGTGCTTTTACTTTCTCTTTATTTAAAGTGAATTGTTTAGCAAGATTTTTATTTTTATATGATTTATCTTTTGTTACATCTTGTAAAAACCAGGTTGGAGCGAGAAAATTATTTGCTTCTTCTTCACTTTTAAACTCTACTTCTACTGTTGCTAGTCCTTCTAATACATTATGATAAATATCTAGTTCTGCTGTTAAATCGTCTGTTAAAGGAATTAGATGTCTATCTTTTTCAATAAGATTAGTTGCTGGTGCTAGATTTTCTGCTAATCTTTTAAATTCCCTTTCTGGAATTTCCACTTCTATTTCAGTTCTCTTTAGAGCGGTTTCTCCATTCTTTTTAACGGTGAAATAGTAATTACTACTATTATTTGTTTCAACACTTCTTATTCGAACTTCCATAGTATCATCACTATAGATATATCCTTGTGTTATTTTTTTAGTTGTGACATTTTCTAAGGTTGGTAATGTATCTTTATCTACTAAAAATTTTCTTTCTATTTCTACATTTTTCATTTTGCATCCTCCTGTTAATTACTTCTAATTTCTTCTAATAAGTTTTCATTAAATTTCTTATTTCTAATCATTTCTATTTCATATTTATATGGTGGATAAATCTTATCGACATATGGTGTTTCTAAGATTTTAGGAATGTTATCCAAACGATTATTATAAATAACTTTCATTAAGGCGTCAAAACCGATATGTCCTAGACCAATATTTTCGTGTCTATCTTTATGAGCTGACCTTTCATTTTTGCTATCATTGATATGAAGACATTTTAATTTGCCTAAACCTATTACTTCATCAAAATTATCTAAGACTTTATCAAAATTGTTAAGATTATAACCAGCATCATTTATATGACAAGTATCTAAACAAACACCAATTTTTTCTTTCTGGTTTACTTTTTCAATGATACTAGCTATTTCTTCGAAAGTTCTTCCTACTTCTGTTCCTTTGCCAGCCATTGTTTCTAATAAGATTACTACTTTTTCATCTGTTTCTAAGACTTTATTTAAAGAATTAGCAATATTTTCTATTCCTTTATCTGGTCCACAGCCAACATGGCTTCCAGGATGAAGAACTAAATAAGTAAAGCCGAGTGCCTCTACTCTTTTTATTTCTTCTTGCAAAAAACTAGTAGCAAAGCTTCTTTTTTCTTCATCATCTGTAGCTAGATTAATGATATAAGGAGCATGAACAATAACATTTTCTTTTTGAATATTGTTTTCTGCCATTAATTTATCTGCTTCTTGTACATTTGCTAAATCGATGGGAAGTCTTTTGGTGTTTTGCGGTGCTCCTGTATAAAACATAAAGGTATTTGCTCCATAACTCAAGGCCTCCTTGACACTTCCTACTAACCCACTATCCTTTTTATATCCTACATGACTACCTATTATTAACATAAGCATACCTCCTACTTAAGGATAGCAAAAATAAAAAAAAAAGTCTACTTTTGTAGACTAATTAATAAAATTTAAATTAGCTATATTTTTAACTAACTATTTTATATTACAAATAGATACTCATTTCTTCTAAAAATTCATTTCTATCTAATTTACTAAGATACTTGTCAAATGCCAGATTACTATCACTTATTTCATTTCCCATCCAATATTCTTTTTGATAATCTTCCATTTCTTCAGCTGTCAAAAATTTAACTTCTACTCTATATAATCCAGCATATTTACCTAAATATCTTTTTATAGAAACTCTATTATCATTAAGATATATATAACTTTCTCTAATTATTTCTGCATACGATTTATCTTTAAGTTCATTAAACTCATTAGCAGTAATATAGCTCTTATTTATTATAACATTATTGTCATCTAGTATTTCTTTTTCAAATATTCCACCTTTATTTTGAATTCTCAAATTATCATTTATATAATACCTTTCATATGGTATTCCCTCACTAATCGGTATATTATCAAGATTTTTAATTATATATCTTCTAGTTAATCTTTTCATTAATATTTACCTTCACTATTTTAATAAATTAACTACTTTGTTAATTATCACTTTTACTTTCCATTTCTTTATAAGTGGTATATCTTTCTTTAGCATTAGCTAGATTTTCTTCTAGTAGTTGATTGGCATTACTATTCAAATTGGCAAGTGATTTATAGCGGTCTTCACCTAATAAAAATTCTTTATAGTTACTAAAGTCTGCTTTTGAATCCATCTTAAATTCACCTGTTTCAGGATTATAATGGAAAATTGGGAAGTAACCTGTTTCGGTGGCATTTTTTTCTTCCATAATACTATTTTTCATTCCTCTTAATATTCCTTGGGCAATACAAGGTGAATAAGCGATGATAAGACTTGGTCCATTATATTTTTCAGCTTCGTTTAATACTTTGATAGTTGTTTGAGGACTTGCTCCTAAAGAGATACAAGCGACATAAACGTTTTTGTAAGTTAAAGCGATTTTTGCTAAGTCTTTTTTAGCAGTTTTTTTACCGTTTGAAGCGAATTTGCAGACAGCACCGACACGACTTGACTTACTAGCTTGCCCTCCAGTATTAGAATATACTTCGGTATCTAAAACTAAAATATTAATGTTTTCGCCACTAGCTAGTAAGTGGTCAATACCGTTATAGCCGATATCATAGGCCCAACCATCTCCACCGACTGTCCAAAGAGAAATTGGAGTAATATATTTTTTTAGAGATTTCAATGGTTTTATCTTTGTGTGTGGAATAATTTCTAAAAGTTTAGTAGCGGTATCCATATTGATATCTTCAAGATAAGCTTCGTAGATTTCTTTTTCTTCCTCATCTACTTTAGCAATATTTTCACGAATGATTTGTTTTAGTTGATTTTTCTTGACTTCATCGGCAATTTTGATACCCATTCCGAATTCGGCATTGTCTTCAAATAGTGAGTTTGCCCACGGAATGCTATAAGGTGTTGATGGTGAACTAGCTCCATAGATTGAAGAGCAACCAGTAGCATTAGCAATTACTAATCTATCACCGAATAGTTGAGTGATTAATTTTAAGTATGGTGTTTCGCCACAACCAGCACAAGCACCACTAAACTCAAATTTTGGATGTTTGAATTGGGTTCCTTTAACGGTTGTTAATGGTAATGGGGTCTTCTCTGTTATATTGTTAAATAGATATTCATTAGCAGTTAGTTCTTCTTTAATAAGTTTTTTCTTAGCTATCATTTCTAGTGCTTTTATTTTTTTCTTACCTGGACAGATATTGGCACATAGACCACAACCGGTACAATCTTTATAACTTACACCGACAGTGTAATAATAACCATCGCCCAAACCAGTTTTTGTTAAACGTTTTTGAACTTCTTCGGGAGCTTTTTCTTTCTCTTCTTCTGTTAAAAGGAATGGTCTAATAACCGCATGTGGACATACTAAGGAACATAGATTACAGTTGATACAGTTATCCTTATTGTATAGAGGGACGGTCTCACTGATATCTCTTTTCTCTAATTTAGATAAACCGGCTTCCATGGTACCATCTGGTCGATTAAGGAAAGCACTAACGGGTAGATCATTTCCTTTTCTTTTATCTATTATTTTGAAGAAGGTGTCAGCAATATCATCTACTTTGGCATAGCTTTCACCACTTATCTCATCTACAAAAAGGCATGAATTAGCTGCTTCTTCGAGTGCTTTAATGTTTTTCTCTGCTAAGTTATTACCTTTATTTTTAAATCTTTCGACTAGTTTTTCTTTCATCTTGTTGCTAGCGTAGTTGTAGTCGATGACGTGTCCATATTTGAACATTAAGTTTTCCATAATAGCACTTATCTTATTACCAAGTCCTAGATTACCACTAATTTTATTGGCATCTACTATATATAGTTTGATGTTATTGCTTTTTAAGTAGTTAACCATTTCTTTACTGAAAAGGCTGTTTATTTCATCTTTAGTTTTGGTGGTGTTTAGAATGAAGGTACCATTTTTTTCGATGGAAGATAATACATCAAATTTTTTAAGATAAGCATCTTCAGTACATACAACTACTTTAGCTTTATCGACATAGTAAGTTGATCTTATCTCATTTTTACTAAATCTTAAATGACTTATAGTTACTCCTCCACTTTTTTTAGAGTCATATTGGAAGTAACCTTGAACATAGGCATCAGTGGCATCTCCGGTGATTTTCATGAAGTCTTTGCAAGCTGATACCATTCCATCACTACCATAACCGAAGACTTTAAAGGAAGTTTGATTAGGGATGATTAAGTTGAAGTTTTTATCGTAAGGAATGCTTAAGTTGGTGACATCGTCTTCAATTCCGATAGTGAAGTTATGTCTTAAGTTGCCCATATTATCATAGATAGCTTTTATCATACTTGGGGTAGTGTTTTTACTTGATAAACCATATCTACCACCAACGACACTTATCTTTTTATTGACGTCTTTGATGATACTAGCAACATCTAAGTATAGTGGTTCTCCACTACTTCCTGGCTCTTTAGTACGGTCAAGAACAGCGATGTTTTCGACTGTTTTAGGAATACTTTTTAGGAAATATTTACTAGAGAATGGACGATATAAGTGGACTTCGACGAAGCCAACCTTTTCTCCTTTTGCGACTAGATAGTCAACGGTTTCTTTGATTGTTTCAGAGACACTTCCCATTGCTATGATTACTTTGGTGGCATTAGCTGCTCCATAGTAGTTGAATGGGGCATAATTTTTACCGGTTAGTTTGTTGATTTCTTGCATATAGTCATTAACAATATCGGGCAAAGCGTCGTAATATTTATTTCTAACTTCGGTTGCTTGGAAGTAGATATCGTCATTTTCACTAGTACCTCTTGTTACGGGGTGTGAAGGATGAAGTGACCTTTCCCGAAATTCTGCTAGTGCTTTTTTATCTACTAGTCTTTTTACTTTATCAGTATCAATTACTTCGACTTTCTGTAATTCGTGACTGGTACGAAAGCCATCAAAGAAGTTTAAGAATGGTACTCTTCCTTTGATTGTTGCTAAATGACTAACAGCGGTAAGGTCCATTACTTGTTGGGGAGAGCTTTCTGCTAAGAAAGCAAAGCCGGTACTTCTAGCAGCGTAGATATCTTGATGGTCACCAAAAATAGATAAAGCGTGAGTAGCTAGACTTCTTGCTGCAACATGAATAACACAAGGAAGTTGTTCCCCTGCTATTTTATACATATTAGGTATCATTAGCAAAAGACCTTGACTAGCTGTAAAGGTAGTGGTTAGGCAGCCAGCTTGTAAAGAGCCATGAACCATTCCAGCAGCTCCAGCTTCACTTTCCATCTCGACTACTTTAACTGGTTGGTTGAAATAGTTTTTCTTTCCTTCGTTTGACCATTTATCAACGACTTCAGCCATTGGGGAAGCAGGTGTTATTGGATAAATTCCTGCTACTTCTGTAAAGTTGTAAGCTACATAACTACAAGCTTCATTACCATCCATAATTTTTTTCATAGTATCAACTCTTTTCTTTATTTATATTATATAATTTTTAGAAGGGTTTTACTAGTGATTTTTGTCGAGTGATATTTTGTATCATTCAAATGATTAAGAATTAACTTTACAAAAAAAGTAATTTTCATTTTACATTTTGAGTAAATTTTACTTTACAAAAAAGCATTTTAAAATTTTTGTCTGGCAAATACTGTAACTAATATAACAGTTGATGGATACAAAATATCAACTCGCGGAAAGAATGAAATTTTTTTTAAATATAAGCTATTATATATTTAGGAGAAAATAAATATGAAACAAGAAAATACTGTTAAACTAATAAAAAAGGGAGGTTTTTATAATGTCTATAATGATGATTGTTATATTCTTTATTATTTGTTTGATTACAAAATAACTAACAATAAATTAGGATTTCCTATAAGTATCATTGCAAAAGTTATAACTATTTTAGAAAACAATCATATTAATTACTACATCACTGAAAGCGAAAAACAACAATATACAAATAATAGTTATTCGAAGTATTTAAACTTAGGTAAAGTAAAATATGCTAAGGGAATGATGAAAAAAACTATTGAGGAGAAGATAAACTTGCTTTCAGCTGCGCAAACTGAAGAATTATTAAATATTATTAAGAGGTATTTAGATGAACAACAAATTTAATTTAGAAATAAAGATGAAAGAATTCATTTTAGATAATGACACTATTATAATTAATTTTCCAAAAAGAGAATATATTCTTAAGGATAAAATAGAAACTACTTCTTTAGAAATATTAGAGTTAATATTTCTTGCTAACAATACTAACAATAATGATTATATAGACATAATTTTGTCAAAAATATCAATGTTAGATTTTTATTTAGAAAAAAGTTATAAAAGAAAATATATCAATAAAAAGTTGTTGGAAAAGAAAGTATATGAGTTAATAGCAATAACAAAAATGTTATATGGGTGGAAAAACTATGATAGAAATAGAGAGAGATAAAATTTTAGATATATATGAAAATATAATTAGGAAAAAGACAAAAAATAAAGAAAGAATTTATAAGTTTGATAGATATAAAATGATGAATATTGATAAGGTTTATAAAGAGCTGAAAAATTCGCATTACGATGGTGGTTTTTATAATATTTTTTTAATAAAAGATCCTAAGTATAGAATTATAATGAGCTTAAATATCAAAGATAAACTTATTAATCACTATATAACAACTTATTTATTATATCCTAAATTAGAAAAAAGATTAATAGATAGAAATGTTGCTACTAGAAAGGATAAAGGTAGAGATTATGCTATTAAAATTTTAAAACAAGATATAGAATATTTAAAAAGAAAGGAAAAATTTTATATTCTAAAAATAGATATAGCAAAATATTTTTATTCTATTGATCATAACAGATTAAAGGAGATGTTATTTGAGGACTTAAATGATGAAGATATTTACAATTATCTTTCTAATATTATAGACAGTACTGACAAAGAATACATTAATCAACATATTAAGGATATTAAAGATAAGTATAAAAATATTAAATCTGTTCAAGATATTCCCTATTATGAAAAAGGAAAAGGACTACCTATTGGAAATTATTCATCACAGTTTTTATCAATTTATTATTTATATAAAATAGATTATAAAATAGTACATACTTATAGAATTAAGCATTATATAAGATATATGGATGATTTTATTTTAATGCATGAAGATAAAGAATACTTAAAAAGTGTTAGAAGTAAATTAGAACAAGAGTTATTGGATATTTATAAATTAAAGCTTAATAAAAAGAAAACAATATTATCAGATAGCAAGACAGGTTTTTCCTTTTGTGGTTACAGATTTAGAGTTATTAACAATAAAACTATAATGAACGTATCTAATTCTACTAAAAAGAGAGTAACTAAAAGAGTTAAAGAAATAAAATACTTATTAAATAATAAGAAGATAGAACCATCTAGGGCATTTACGTCTGTTAATACATATTACTATGGCTTTAAATTTGGATCTGTTAATAAAATAAGAAGGATTGTTAATAAAAATTTTTATGAAAAATAGATATATTTTTTTTAGAAGATTATATAAGGACTATTTACTATTATTTACGATGAAAAGAAAACTGATAGCATTTAATGTTGATTATAAAATAATATCCATATTAGTGGGTCCGGGCGATGATGTTACAGAAATTCTTGATGCTAACAATATTAATTATATAATAATAGATAATCTAGATATTCTTGAAAAGAAATGTTTTATTAATAACAACTATAATTTATACAAGAAAAAGGCACATTTAATAACTATATCTAATAAATTGATTGATAAATACTATAAAGACCATACAGATAATGTATAGTCTTTATTTGTTACAATCATACACAACTATTAAAGTCTGACGTATCATACTTTATATGTATGCTAAGTTTAGTCTAAGACAAGGTTAATCTATGTCGATTAATCATTCTATCTAAAGCCGTAACCTTAAACACCTAAATTTATCGGCTGGCCACACGCCGTTAGTATTGGTCGCATTATTGTTGTTGACATACCCACTACTGTTGACATTGAACACGTTGTTACTATTAGACGAGTTAGGCGAAAGGGACAGGAATAAACCTATCTACGCATTCTAAAAGATTAACCCATGTAAATTTATATTAACAATTCACACCAATTTTAAGCAGTCCAAATGGTGAAAAATTTTCACCATTTGGACATTTCTCTTTATTAATTCTAATTTTCTTCATACTACTTTTCCAAAAATTTCAGCTCCGCCTTGATGGACGTCGCCCATCAGACGGCGGTCTAGTACCTCCCTATTCTATCCCAAGATGAATGGTGAGTCACTACTTCCTGTTCCTGTGGTCACCTTAATTGTTGACTTTAGATAAACGACTGGCCACACGCCGTAAGTATTGGTCGCATTATAGCGGTTGACATACCCACTACTGCTGACATCGAACACGCTGTTACTATTAGACGAGCCAGGCGAAAGGGACCACATATAGCTTGATTTAAACAACCAATCATTTTGATAACATGCACTTGCCCCATCCCAGTTGTACAATTCCTTTGCTAAGCATGTTGCCCTTGTTGTACTACTATTTCCACTTGTCGCATAGCCATAATCACTTGGATAGATTAATCCTACTTTTCCGGTCCAGTTCGTACTTCTTCCACTATATACTGTTGTTCCTCGTTCATATTTGTAAAAGTGCGATGCTAATCCATTGGATGAACTTGTATAATTTGCAGTTCCACCTAGGTACCATTTCGCATCTCCTATCATTTCTTTTGCTGCATCTGTTAAACCAGTGGATGTGAAATCACATGACGTCGTCGCATTGTTTTGTCCGTAATAACATGTTCCGCTCTTTCTATTCCAATATAAACTTCCTCCATATGTTTCACTTTCATGTCCGGCATTTAGTAAATAATTTAATCTTGCATCTGGCCAGTTATTTTTACCGTAACTATTTTCGGCTCCCGTTGTAGTGTCTTTATTATCCCATGAGTAATTTCCAATAGACTCATTTCTTACTATTTTAAGACGTTTTTCTATTTTTCCAGTTCCATCATCTACATCAAATACTCCGATTATTCTCCATAATTCATCGTTGAATTTGACATAATTATTTGGATTTGCCCCGATATAACGATAATCAGTGGTTGCTCCTAATTGTTCGGTTGATTCATGACTAAATGTCCACATTTGATTCTTTTGCTCATCCGTTGCACTGTTATAATCTAGACTCTCTGGATTTGCTTTTGCTATTAGTGTCTCCGATGCTGATGGTTCACTTAATAATGAGAATACTGTTGTTCCACTCGGTAATGTCAAGTTAGAATTGCTTAGTCCCATTGATGAACCGATTTTAATGGCTTTTCCTTTTGAACCATTTATCTTTATTTTATAAGTTAATGTCTTTCCTTTTTCTACTGATACTCCTTCAACTGTTGGGATGGTTGTACTATCGGAGGTATAACCTATTTCAATTGAACTATCTGATAAGGTGTAATAATAAATTGAATTTTTAACTGTTCTATCGCTAGAATTTGTTACAGTAATTGTTACTGTTTCACTATCTGTTGATGGTGTGTAACTGATGGTCCCTGCTCCTTCTATTGCAACTGAGTTAGCTCCTATCGTAATAGAACCACTTAAGTTTCCAGTTACTACACTATATTGTTGAACTCCCTGAACGGTAAACCAGGCATACGAAAAATACCCAGTCATCATTAATGCACATACTCCTAGAAGTATGAACAAATAGCTAGTTGATATCTTAGTATCAGCTAACTTATTAATAACTTCTTTCATAAAAATTGTTCTTCCTTCCACTATTCTTTCTATAATCATAATATCACAAGAAAAGAGAAAATTAAATACAATTTTCTCCTATTTTACAACGATATTTACTAATTTTTTAGGAATAGTTATAACCTTAACAATTTCTTTATTTTCTGTATATTGTTTAACATTATCAATAGCGAAAGCTTTACTTTCCATCTCTTCTTTAGAAATAGAACTAGCAACTTCCATCTTTCCTCTTACTTTACCATTTACTTGTACTACTACTGTTACGACATCATCTTTTAGTTTAGACTCGTCATAGACTGGCCATGGTTCGAAAGCGATTGTTTCTTTATGACCCATTTTCTCCCAAATTTCTTCTGTCATATGTGGAACGACTGGGTTTAATAACTTGATAAATCCTTCGGCATATTCTACTGGTAAAGTATCTTCTTTATAAACAGCATTTATAAATATCATCATCTGACTGATGGCGGTATTGAAGTTTAGACTTTCAAAGTCTTCTGTTACTTTTTTAACTGTTTGGTGATAAATTTTCTCTAAGTTCTTATTATTAGCAGTAGTTATCTTATCACTTTCATATAGACGATATACTCTATCTAAGAACTTTTGAGCTCCTTCTACACCGTTATTATTCCAAGGTTTAGAAGCTTCAAGTGGTCCCATAAACATTTCATATAGACGTAAGGTATCAGCACCATAGTTTTTAACAATATCTAATGGATCTATAGCATATTCTGGATATCTTTTACCCATTTTAATACCATTAGTACCTAAAATCATTCCTTGATGAACTAGTTTTTTAAATGGTTCTTTAACTGGTGATATACCCTTATCATATAGATAATTATTCCAAATACGTGAATATATTAAGTGTCCGACAGCATGTTCTGGACCTCCTATATATAAATCTACTGGCATCCAGTGTTTTAATAGTTCTTTATTAGCTAACTCGTTATCGTTATTCGGGTCAATATACCTTAAATAATACCAACTAGAACCAGCAGAACCGGGCATTGTAGAAGTTTCTCTTACGCCAGTCATTCCATTATGACTATATTTTTTCCATTCAGTAGCGTTTTCAAGTGGAGCTTTTCCACCTTTTCCTTTATAGTCTTCTAGCTCTGGTAGGATTAATGGTAATTCATCATCATCTAAAACGTGAATTTCATCATTTTCTAGATAAACGATAGGTACTGGTTCTCCCCAATATCTTTGTCTTGCAAAAATCCATTCACGAAGACGATAGTTTATCTTTTTGGTACCACAGTTGTTTTCTTCTAGATAACTTATTACTTTATTGATTGCTTCTTCTTTATTCAAGCCGTCTAAGAAAGAGGAATTGATATGTATACCATCATTTGTCATAGCAGCTGGTTTTAAGACATAATCAAAAGTTTTCTTATGAAGTTCATCAGTAATTTCTTTTTCTACTACTTCTTTACTTATCCATTCAACATCAAATACTTCGTCATCATCTAGGTTTTGGTTTTCACGTGTGTCGCTGTTTAGTTCAAATAGTAATGGTGTTGCTTCGATTTCAAAGTATGTATCTTTATTATAAGCATAGTAATGATGATTAATCTTGAAGCCTTCTTCTTTAAAGGTTAGGTCTGTATAGCCAGTTTCCTCTTTAATTTCTCTGGTAGCGCAGTCGATAGCTGTCTCCCCGTCTTTAATAGTGCCGCCGATAAATAATCTGCCGCCGTTAGAATGCCAATTGATAGTTAAATATTTATCTGTTTTCTTATCGTAAACAACAGCTACAATAGAGTTTTTCTTCTTTTCATTATCATGTTTTGTACCAGTCACTTCTTCTAGAACTTGAATGATTGGAATATTAAATTTCTTAGCAAATTCGTAGTCTCTTTCATCGTGAGCAGGTACGGCCATAATAGCTCCTGTTCCGTAACTTGCTAGAACATAGTCAGAAATATAAATTGGTATTTCTTTGTTATTTACTGGGTTGATAGCATATCTACCGATGAATACTCCTGTTTTTTCTTTATTAAGTTCTGTTCTTTCTAGGTCACTCTTAGTAGCACAAATTCTCTTGTACTCTTTTACTTCTTCTTGTTTGTCTTTAGTAGTGATTAAATCTACTAATTCGTGTTCCGGTGACATTACACAGTAGGTTGCTCCAAATAATGTATCTGCTCTAGTTGTAAAGACGGTGAAGTCTTTATCGGTATCTTTGATTTTGAATTTTACATGGGCCCCGACTGATTTACCAATCCAGTTTCGTTGCATTTCTTTAGTTGATTCTGGCCAGTCGATTTCCTCTAGTCCTGCTAATAGTTTTTCAGCGAAGGCGCTTTGGTCTATTACCCATTGTTTCATATTACGTCTTACTACTGGGAAGCCACCACGTTCACTCTTTCCA
>ENA-OPWR01001573-OPWR01001573.1-human-gut-metagenome-genome-assembly--contig:-NODE-1573-length-17130-cov-2.554671_pt1 | contig 17130 bp, 16 predicted proteins | sample MGYA00241507_ERZ502006 | MGnify/ENA primary metagenome ERZ502006 (study PRJEB25962, sample SAMEA2043041) | human gut metagenome | biome: human gut; feature: human-associated habitat; material: faeces...
ATTTTTAGTTATAAGTGTATTATGATTAACAGGATTATATATCAAGTCTATTTCTTCACTACTAATGCCCAAATCTTCTAATTCATTTTTTATAGCTGTACTTATGGCCCAATGTCTATCTGCATATTTAATATTATTAGGATCAAACATATCTTGATTATTTAAGGAAAAATGGATCCAAGATACTATCTTATATTTCTTATTGAAAATCTTTCTAATTTTATATCCTAATTTAATTAAATTAGCACCTAAAATTATCATTATTTCATCCTGAGATGAACTAATAAATTCTCTACTAAAAAATGCTACTTTACCAACTTTATTTTCAATCATTGGTTTTTTAATTATAATTTTGTTACTTAAACTTCTTAGCCAATTTTCATTTTCAGGTTCATTTGTTAGTGTTAAAGTTACATCATTATCTTTTGAAAGGTAATTTAATACATCAGTTAATACAGTTTCTACCCCACCATTACCACTTAAATAATGGCACATAAAATTTAATTTCATAAGCTTACTCTAACTCCAATTTTTCAATTAATTTTCTAGATATATCGGCATCAAACTTTCGTGCAAAAAAAGCATCACTTTGTCGTAATTCTATGAAATTATTTTCATCTAAAATAGCTGGATAACTTTCATGTTGCTTAGTCCATTTTATAAAATGATAATTATAATTTTCATATCTATCTTTAAATTTAGAAGAATTCATTAAAATTGTTGGCAACCAAAATTCATCACTACAAAATCCAGTCTCAAACATTTTATATACATTTTCATGAGAATCTAAATAATCCAATACAAATTCAACCGCATCTCTTGGAAGGCTTCCCCACTGAGAACCTGCATATATATCTAAATCAATTTTTAATTTTTTAAATTTATTAATCTTTAATAAACTTTGTAACTTCATTGTCAATCTATGAAAGATTTTCCCATACAATTTTCTTCTATTAATTACATCATAGTAATAATAGTATTTTTGCCAATTTATTATTTCTTCATGTGATTTTCTTATTCCATCTGCCAAATATCGTTCCATATATATATTACTTTTACCTTCAAAAAAATCATATATTTCTTGTGAATTAATAATAGGCCAATCTTGACCTGATATTAAATGAAAGTACTGATTATCTTTATCGTTTAAAGCTAAATTCATTAAAGCGATTGTTGCTCTTACGATGCTCCAACTTCCCCATTTAACATCTTCTTGAGAAATATATCTTATGTTCTCATTTTCCAAAACTTTAAGGTAATCGTTATCTAGAGACATTTTTTTATCGAAATGTATATATACATTGAAATTCGAATTAAGTTTTCTACTTAACTCTACTACCTGCTGTATATTTTTATGCGCTAATATTAAAATTGCTTGCATTGCATTACCTCATCTAATTATTTACTCCAATAAAATAGGTCAGAGAAAATATCTCTAACCCACCTAAATATCATATTTGTATAATCCATAAGTATTAATTACGGATATTAATTTTGAAGCATAATAGGGATCTGTTGCATACGTCCCATATATACCATTCCTTAAATTGCGAGCAGCATCTTGATAAGTTGGAGAATAACTCTTAGTAGATTTAGGGAATCTAGTCTTTATCATTGTAGCATATCCAACTAAACTTTCATAGTAAGTATTATAAGCTGCAAATGGTGCATTCACAGTATGGTAAGCTCCTCCATAATATTCTAACGTAGGCATTGTAACATAGTTACCCTTACCACTCCACTTTACACCAAAGAGATTATGTGCTTGTTGAGATAACATGCTACTTCCCCAACCACTTTCTAATCCAGCTTGTGCAATCATCATTGAAGCGTATATACCATATTCGTCTGCAACTATCTTAGCAACTTCACCAATTTGACTTATAAAGTCCTTTGCTCCTAAACCTGTTAAAGTAAAGTTACTAATCCATTTTCCAGAATTTGAAAATAGGTATCCATTATAATATCCAGTTGCCATCATTCCATTATTTTTGAAATAGTACCAATCACCTTTTTCATCTAGCCAACCTTTTTGCATGCGACCACTTGATGAATTAAAGTAATACCAATCGTTGCCACCTTGCAACCAATTCTTTTGCATACGTCCACTTGTTGGATTGAAGTAGTACCAATCGTTACCACCTTGCAACCAACTAGTTGCCATTTTCCCATTTTGATCAAAATAATACCAATCATTACCGCCTTGGAGCCAACCTGTTACTTTTTTCCCCTGTTGATAATAGCTCCAATTATTATTAGTATTAACCCAGCCAGTTTTATAACTTTGACTTACAAGTTTTACACTAGCTTTCATTCTCCTACTCATAGTCAAAGCTTGCGTAGATTCATTAACATTTTGTCTACTTGCATCTGACACTTGCAGTGTCTTGCTAGTGTCAGCATAGCTATTAGTGCTACTACTTTCCACACTATTTTGTGCAGTAGTACTGGTGACATTAGCTTCACCAGTACTACTTTGGTCGTTACTTGTTTCGGTATTTGACACAACACTTTTTGTATCCACACTGCTATCTTCATTTTTTGTACTTTGATTTTGTAAAGTTACTTTTTGTGTGTTAATACTATTTGTACTTTGATTATCATTTTGCACAGTAACTTCTTTTGAACTAGAGTTTGCATCAGTATCCGCTTTGACTTTAGTATTTGTTAGTAGCGTACTTGTAATTGCTACGGTTGTTCCCATTAATAAAGCCAACTTATTATTAATAAGTCCCATATACTACATACTCCCCTCTAAATTAAATTACTGATTAGCAATTCCATTTTTTATTAAAGCTCTTGGATCTAGCCATGTACCATTATTATTAAAGGAATTTGCTATTGCTTTCATGACATTTGTTTCTCTTGTTATTCCTAAATGCAAGTGAAAAGTATCACGATAACCAATAACATCTCCTGTGTTAATTTGTTGTCCTACTTTCACAGAAATATTTCCTTTATTACTGAAAGCTTCTTGATAAACAAAAGTATATTCATCAGAACGAACTACTACATAATTTTCTAATCCTGCGATATATCCAATTTGCGTAACCACACCACTATGAACTGCATGAACAGCTGAACCTGGATGATCAGCAGATCCAAAATCTAATCCATCATGGAAACCATTCATTCTAAATTCGCCCCCTGGATTTACTCCAAATAATTGAGCTCCAGAGAAGTATCCTTCACCTACTGATGGGAATGGCCAACCCCAAGTATCTTTTATCATTCTACCGTCGTTTTTAAAAGAGTATTTCTTACCATCTACATTGATAGTACCTGTTTGCATGTGCCCACTTGTTGGATTAAAGTAGTACCAGTCGTTACCACCTTGTAACCATCCTTTTTGCATATGTCCACTTGTTGGGCTGAAGTAGTACCAGTCGTTACCACCTTGTAACCATCCTTTTTGCATATGTCCACTTGTTGGATTGAAGTAGTACCAATCTTTTCCACCTTGTAACCAGCTCTTTTGCATACGTCCACTTGTTGGATTGAAATAGTACCAGTCGTTACCACCTTGGAGCCAACTAGTTTGCATCACACCATCATTGTTGAAGTAATACCAATCGTCTCCACCTTGGAGCCAACCCTTTTGTTGTTGTCCATCATTAAAGTAATACCAACTACCATTTTCTTGTTGCCAACCATTTTTCACTTGATTAGTTACTTGAGTCTTCACTGCAGCATAGCTCTTTACACTTGTACTATATTTAGCATTAGTAACTACCAATTCATTAGTAGATGAATTATTAACATCACTTACTTGTTGGTTAGCTGTGCTTTGATTATTAGTACTATTAGAAAATGTTGTACTTTCATTTGTAGATTTGTTGTTTTGATCTTGTACAGTCAAATTTTGTGTATTACTTTGATTTGTTTGACTTACTTTTTCTGTGCTTTGTTCTGAGTCACTTACTTGATTTTGAGATACACTATTTTGATTATTAGCTACATTTTCACTCGTAACTTTTGTTGCGCTATCAGCTTCTGCTTTATTATTTTCTGAACTTAATACTACTTCTTGTTGGTTTGTGTTTGCTTGATTACTGTCAGTAGCTTGACTTTGAGCAGTTGTATCAGCTGATACATTAGCATTATTAATATTTACACCCACAACAAGCCCTAAAAATACTAAAGGCGCAACAATCCAATTTTTACCTGATTTATACATTTTATAACGTTTTTTTGTTTCGTAATTCTTCAAGAAAAAACGTCCTCCCTTTTCTTATCTGAACTATGTTAATATCTTATCTAAATTCTGAACTTATGTAGAAAATTCCCTAAATTTTATAGGAATTCTATTTTATTATACTTAATGACATTAATTATCACAACAAAACACGTAAACTGTAGTATATTTTTAAATTAGTGTTACATTGTTGTCATAAAATGAAAGAGCAATGCTATAATAATTAAAGACATTTTTTCTAAAGGAGTGAAATTTCAATGACAAATGCAAATAATATAAAAAGATTCCAATTGAAACTTATTGATAATATTGTTGATTTCTTATTTATTGCTAATCCAGAACAACTATCCTTATTATCTTTAAATAAAATTACTAAGTTAAATTTATCAAAAAATGATACTCAATATACTCTTAAATATACATTAGATCGGATTCACAACCAAGATTATATGCTAATTACTTCACTAGAATCTTCTTATACAATAAAGAATGGTTTAAAAATTGTATTCAGTTTATCTACTCGATCACAGATCATGTTTTCATCAACTATTAGTGAAGATGATATAAGAAGTTACATTAACGAAAATTCTTTACCTTACTTCCTACCAATTTTAAATGAAGCAACTACTCTAGTTGCCAAAAATACTAAGGAGTTTACTGGTATTCCTGAAATTTTTGATTATGCTTATGACTTTGCTAATTCCCATTAAATTCCAATATAAAAAAGAAACTAGAAAAAATCTCAAAACTTAAGAAACGCTAGGAATCAAGTTGAAGACGTTGATTTCTAGCGTTTTTGCTGTTGATATTTTTTATAGTTTAAATTGAAATGCTATTATTCCTATCTCTTTCAATTACTATAATTCCATTATTTTTTCACTTCACTTAAAAATTCATCCAACGCTTCTTTCCAATCCGGAAATACAAAGCCCGTTTCTTTAGCTAACTTCATTACACTATAATGTGGTCTAAATGCAGCTGTTGGATATTGATCTGAAGTTACAGGTTGTACATCAACATTTGTATCTTTCAATATCTCTTTAGCAAATTCATACCATGAACATTGCCCATCATTACAACAATGATATACACCATATTCAACCTTATTATCTACTAAGTATGTCAAGAATTCTGCTAATGTTCTAGTCCATGTAGGGCGTCCTACCTGATCATCAACAACTGTCAACTTATCATGATTCTTTGCTAGATTTATCATAGTGTATACGAAATTATGTCCCCATTGTCCATATACCCAAGCAGTTCTAATTATGTAGTACTTATCGCAATATTTTTGTACTGCTTCTTCACCAGCAAGTTTTGCTTTACCATATTCATTACGTGGTCCTTTGGGATCATCTGGTAAATATTCACCACTTGTACGATTACCATCAAAGACATAATCTGTACTTACATAAAGCAATGTTGCCCCAACTTTTTGACATGCTTTAGCAATATTTTCTGTTCCATCAACATTGACTTTCCAGTTAAGTTCTTTTCCCTCCCCTTCAGCCTTATCCACTGCCGTATAAGCTGCACAATGATAAACTACTTCCGGTTTGTTCTTTTCAAAGTAAGCATCTACTGCTTCCTTATCTGTTATATCTAGTCCTTGTGAATCTTCTGCTAGATATTCTTGCCCACGTTCATCTAACAGATGTTGCATTTCTTGACCTAATTGTCCATTTGCACCAGTAATTAAAACTTTCATTTAATATCTTCCTTCCAATGATAAAGTAAAACCCCAGGAAAACCTGGGGAAATTTTTTATTGCCCGTTTTTAGCGTATTTAGCTTCAACTGCATCCTTTTGATCTTGCCACCATTCACGATGGTTAGTGTACCAATCAATTGTTGCTTTGAGGCCTTCTTCAAAATTAGTATATTGAGGTTCCCAACCTAATTCATTACGTAACTTACTTGCATCAATAGCATAGCGTAAATCATGTCCTGGACGATCTTTAACTTGATCGTAAGCGTCTGCTGGTTGTCCCATTAATTTCAAGATTAATTCTAAAACTTCTTTGTTGTTTTTTTCACCGTCAGCACCGATTAGGTATGTTTCGCCAATCTTGCCTTCATTCAAAATCTTCCAAACAGCACTTGAATGATCATTAGTATGGATCCAGTCACGTACATTCTTACCTGTTCCATATAATTTTGGACGAATACCACTTAAAATATTTGTTATCTGACGTGGAATAAATTTTTCGATATGTTGGTAAGGACCGTAGTTATTTGAACAATTGGAAATAGTTGCTTTTAATCCAAATGAACGCACCCATGCTCTAACTAGCAAATCTGAACTTGCCTTTGAAGATGAGTAAGGACTACTTGGCTTATACGGAGATTCAGGTGTGAATTTTTCACCTGGTCCTTCACCATGTCCTGGTAAATCTTCACGTAATGGTAAATCACCATAAACTTCATCAGTAGAAACATGATGGAAACGTACATCGTACTTAGTACATGCTTCAATTAGAACTGATGTCCCAACAATATTAGTTTGGATAAAAGGATCAGGATTTCTAAGTGAGTTATCATTATGACTTTCAGCAGCATAATGTACCACCGCATCAGCATTTTGAACTAACTTATCCACTAATTCCTTATCACAAATATCTCCGACAACTAATTCTACGCGATCTTCTGGCAAGCCAGCAAGATTTTCTTTATTTCCAGCATATGTCAGTTTATCCAATACTGTCACATGAACTTCAGGATGATTATTGACTACATAATGTACAAAGTTTGAACCGATGAATCCAGCTCCACCAGTTACAATGATATTCTTAAACATCAAATTACCTCCTAAATTTCGCCGTAAACAAATGGATTGTCTTTTTCAAATTCTGTTAAAGTAGGTTGGTTAGCATCTTTTTCAGATGTGATTGCCTTATCTAAATCAATTGGCCAATCAATATTAAGTTCGGGAGTCTTGAAGGAGATACCACCATCAGCTTCTGCATCATAGTAATTATCACATTTGTAAAGGAAGTTAACGTTGTCTGTCAAAGTAACAAATCCATGAGCATAACCCTTAGGTACTAACAATTGACGATGATTACTTTCGGATAAGATGTATCCTTCCCATTGCTTATATGTAGGAGATCCCTTACGTAAATCAACAATCACATCTAAAACTGCCCCAGTTGCTACTCGAATCAACTTTGTTTGTGCAGCTTTACCACGTTGAAAATGCAAGCCACGTAAAACGCCTGCTTGTGTAGAAAGAGAGTGATTATCTTGAATAAAATCAAAATCAATTCCAGCTGCTTTGAAATCACGATCTGAATAACTTTCTGTGAAGAATCCACGGTTATCTCCAAATACTGCCGGTGTAATTAATTTAACATCTTGTAATTTTGTTTCTTTTACAATTAATTTTCCCATTATTACTGCTCCTTAGCTAATCTTAATAGATATTGACCATAATCATTTTTCTTCATTGGTTGTGCTAGTTCAACCAATTTTTCTTTGCTTATATAGCCCATACGGTAAGCAATTTCTTCTAAACAAGCTACTTTCAAATTTTGACGTTTTTGAATTGTAGCAATAAAACTAGCAGCTTCCATCATTGAATCGTGAGTACCTGTATCTAACCAAGCATATCCACGTCCCATTAACTTAACATCTAGTTTACCTTCATCTAGATATAATTTATTAATATCTGTAATTTCTAATTCACCACGATTAGAAGGCTTTAAATTCTTGGCTTTTTCTACAACTGTATTGTCATAGAAGTACAAACCAGTAACTGCATAATTACTCTTAGGATTTTCCGGTTTTTCTTCAATTGATAAAGCTTTCATATCATCATCAAATTCTACAACGCCAAAACGTTCTGGATCATTTACATGATAACCAAAAACTGTTGCCCCATCTATCTTTTCTGCTGCTTCTTGTACAAGTTTAGATAGGCCTGATCCGTAATAAATATTATCTCCTAAAATTAAGCAAACCGAATCATTACCAATAAAATCTGCTCCTAAAATAAAGGCCTCTGCCAATCCATTAGGTTTTTCTTGAACCTTATAAGTTAATGATACTCCTATATCAGAACCATCACCTAATAATTGTTCAAATAATGGTGTATATTCTGGAGTAGAGATTACTAAAATATCTGTTATCCCAGCCAACATTAAAGTTGATAAAGGGTAATAAATCATTGGTTTATCATAAACTGGTATCAATTGTTTAGAAATACCCTTAGTAATAGGATAAAGACGTGTGCCACTACCACCAGCTAAAATTATTCCTTTCATGGTACTACCTACCTTTACTAGTTATTCACATACAATAATATTATATGCTTTTTATAAAATCTATGTAAAGGTACTTTAATAAATATAAAAAAGCATCCCTATTAAGAGATGCTCTAAAAATCATTAACTTAATCTCTAAGTTATCCACATTCTACAAATTGTCGTATATTAATACGCATCATTAGAAAACAACACAATCTTAACTGTTAAAAAGATCAAATATAAATCATAGAAAAATCCACTCTTTTGAATATATTCTAAATCTAATTCAACCATTTCAGAAAATCCTACACTATTTCTAACTGTTGCTTGCCAAAGTCCTGTACAACCAGGAACAACCAATAATCTTTGCTTATCATAATCTGTATATTGAGCAACTTCACCTGGCAAAGGTGGACGAGGTCCCACTAAACTCATATCACCTTTGAGCACATTTAAAAGTTGTGGTAGTTCATCAAAACTATGTTTGCGAATAAATTTACCAATTTTTGTAATTCGAGGATCTTCTTTCATCTTAAACATTGGACCCTCTACTTCATTTTGAGATTTTAATTCAGCTAATTTCTTATCAGCATCCACAATCATAGAACGAAATTTATACATTTCAAATTCTTTACCGTCTTTTCCAACTCTAGTTTGAGAATAAAATACTGGTCCTCTATCTTCTTTATGGATTCTAAATGCTATGTATAATAACAACGGCGATAACAAGATTAATCCTACTAAACTAGCGAAAAAATCAAAAACTCGTTTGAAAAAATGATAGATGTATCTTTTATTAATGTTTTCTCTATCTAATTTCTTCATGCTAACCGTTCCTCCAATTTTTTCCATTAGCGTATTCCCCTCGTTTTATATTAACTCCCTAAATTATATCATTTAATTTCAACAAAATTTTAACAAAAAGCTAACATTACTCGTTCAATGCTTTCTTTAATTGACTAGTTACTTTATCCAAATTGCTTTGTGGAACAACTTCATAAGATACACCGTCAATCATTTGACTTTCCCCTTGCAATTGAATTTGTTCAATCTTAGAAGCAGAACTATATTTAGTTGCAATTGCCTTCATATCATCAAATGTCAAGTTAGTCTTCATGTTGCTAGAAATTGCATTTAAAATTGATTGATATTTAGTCATACTTCCAATTGTTGCAATTTTCTTAACTAAAGCTTCGAGCACCATACGTTGACGTAATTGACGCCCATAATCACCACGTGGATCTTCATAACGCATACGTGTATAGGCTAAGATATTATCTTCATCAATAGGATAAACTAATTTTCCAGTAACTGTAGGTTTATCAATTCTATCAAAAACTTCTATATAAACTAACTTTGCCCCCAAAATTTTACCTATATAGAAAAACGGAACCGCAACAGCCGCTCCTGATGAAATTATCAAATCTGGTTTTTCTTTTAACAAAACTTTTATCGCCAAAAAAGTATTCTTAATTAGATTTTTAATATTTCTATTTGTAGGATAGTAACAAGGTATTACTTTTTCATTTTCTAGAATGCTTCGTGCATCTTCTTTATCAAAAGTTACCCAAAATCTATCTTTATCTTTCCAAAAATCTTTTAACATATACAAATGAGTTAAATGTCCTCCACTTGATCCTACTAAACATACTTTCAATTTTTCTTATTCCTAACTAATATATTAGTATTAAACCCTCATATACCCTTTTAAACATAAGGTAAATTGTAAAATTAAATAGAAATTTAATTTTTAAAGATCCAAAATATATTTGTAGGACTTTATACTTGGCTAAAATATGGTATCTGACATTGAGTGAACGAAGTTTAACTTCGTTCAACTCAGAAGATAAACCATATTTTAGGGAACCAAATGTCAAGTCCTACAATAAAGTAATTTTTCTTTCAAAAGTATAGAAAAAAGGCAATGGAACCTTTATTGTTAATAAGTGACAAAACAAATAACGAAAAGAGGTTCATTGCCCATGTCAATTTTAACATATAAAGAGCGTGTAGTCATTGCTACTTTACTAAAAGAAGGAAAAAGTAAGTCATATATTGCTGAAACATTAGATGTATATCCTTCAAGAATAACTTATGAACTAAAACGTTGTCCTGATGGAGAATATGATGCAGATATAGCCGAAGCTAACGCTTCAAAAAATCTTTCAAAAAGAGGAAGAAAAGTAGCTTTAACTGATAGATTAAACAACTTTATTTCCATTAGATTTAAAAATTATCATTGGAGTTTTGAAACGATAGCTCATATTTTAAATACTGCATTTAAAACTATCTATAATTGGTTTGAACAAGGATTACTTAATCTCTCTATCTCTGATTTACCTGAAAAAGGGATTAGAAAAAAGAGAAAGGCAGAAACTCGTGGAACGTATACAAGAAGTTCTAAAACTATTGAACATCGTCCTACTGAAGCTAATAAGCGCCAAACTATAGGTCACTTTGAAATAGATACTGTTCTATCAGGAAAAGCTAAGGCACAGGCTTTAGCTGTATTTGTAGACCGTAAATCAAGTTCACTATTATTCGTAGATTAAAAGGTAGAGATAGTAACGAAATGTATCGTGAGTTAACTAAAGTTTGTAAATCATTAGGTTCAAACATTAAGAGTGCAACTAGTGATCATGGTAAGGAATTTGCACATTTTAAGCAGATAGAAGAAGACAATAAAGTAGATTTCTATTTTGCACATGCTTATTCCCCACATGAAAGAGGAACTAATGAACGTATCAATAGAGATATACGCGGTTTTATTCCCAAGGGAATAAAGTTTGAAACAATCACAGACGAAGAACTATTGGATATCACTTGGAAACTAAACACTAGACCAAGAAAATGTTTAAATTGGAAAACACCCTTTCAAGTATTCTATAGCGAATATGAAAATAATTTCTAATAATTATTGCAATCTACCTTTCTCTTTTATTTTTTTATAACGCTCAAATTATTCTATGTTTACATTTTGTTACCTCATCAACTAGTTCATTTTATTTTGAGTAATGAACTAATTTAACCCCAATTAAATAATACATGGTAAACTTACTCATTTTCCATTTTATTACATAACAATGTAATCAGCAATGATAGATAATAAAACACAACATTTTTGAAATATATGTAAGAATAAAAATTTCTGCTTCGATTATATTTTCACAATTTTTTTCTTAGTTTTCCTGTTTTGTTAATCTGGGCACAGGCCCAATTTTCTAATTCAGCAAATTTAGCATTTACTATTGTATTTGATTAATAGGATTTAAATTGGTTAAAATTTCACGTTGTTTATCCATTGATACGTGCGTATAAATTTGAGTCACAGCAATTGAACTGTGTCCTAATATCTGCTGAATATATCTAATATCTACTCCACTTTCTAATAACATGGTTGCAAATGTGTGTCTAAACATATGAGGTGTTATTTTTATCTCTAGCCCCATCTTATATGGCAAATTTCTAAACATTAATCTAACAGATTGTTCTTCTAAATGTGATACTCCATCTTTTCCTACAAATAAATATTCTTCTCTAGTTTCTCTATATGTTTTTATATATGTTTCTAGTAATTTTAGAGTTTCTTTATTCCCTAAATATATTGTTCTTTCCTTTCTACCTTTTCCTAAAATATTTATTTTTTGCTCTTCTATATCAATTTGTTTCAATCGTAAACTACAGAGTTCTGAAATTCTTATTCCTGTCGATATAAGCAATTCCAATATTAATAAATTTCGATGGGATTTTTCATTTTTGTAATCAGTCTCTGCACTTACTTTTTCTTTTAACATATGATTCCTAATCTTCTTTAAATCATTCTTTGAAATTATTTTAGGTAATTCCTTACTATCCTTTATGTTGACATATAATTTATTAAAAGGATTATCATGTATAATATTTTCATTCTCTAAATACCTGTAATATGACTTCACACAAGCTAACTTTCTTCTAATAGTTTTTGACTTATCATATCTAGCACATAGATATCTGACATATTCTTTCATATCATCAAATTTTTTAAATTGATTTAAATCGTTACTATACGCTCTTATCGTTTCCAAACTAAGTCGTTTTTGAGATTCACAAAAGTCTAAATATTCAGAAATATAGTTTTCTTCCATAATACCCTCCTAAATAACCTTGAATTATAGTCTAATTCTTGCAAATTGTATATAGATAATAAATAGTTATCGTTAGAAGAAAATAATGGAAAATACTGTATTTTTTTGTTTTTCTGGGCAAGATAGATTAAAATATGCTCAATCATTGAATTTTCATTTAAAAAATTTTGGAGTAGACGTTTGGTATGACTATGAACAAATTTTTTAGGGGATATTGGAGATACTGTAAATATTGAAGACGGATTGCATAATTCAAGAATATTTATCTTATTCTTTTCCAAAAGACTATTTCAAAGCACAGGGGCGACGCTAGAAATTGATGAGATTAAAAAGAAAATAGACAATAACCAAAATTTAGTGATAATACCTGTATTTTGTGATAATTCAATTCCACAAATACCACCAAAGTATTCATGGTTATTAAAATATATATATGGAGAATTAACAGAATCTACTGGTACATATGACTTAGCTATAGACGTATTGAAACGTTTATTGCATGAAAAATTAAAACCAGTAGAATATAAAAATCTACTGGAATTATCAAATCTAAATTTAGGGGATTTTATAAATAATCTTATTCGAATTTATATGAGTATTGATAAGAATAACATTCATGTGAGAATTACTATTTTATATATTATGATTTCGTATCTTTTAGAAAAAAATGGTGTTACAGACAAAGTAGCATATTTTACTAGTAATTTTATTTTTAATAAAATTAAACTAAATCTACAAATAAGTATACAAGAATTGATTTGTATGGAATCCATTTTAATTTTATTGATTAATAATATTATTTGTAATTTCTCTGATGATATGTAAAACTAATTGTGCAATTTTATCAGGATCATTTTCCGTACACAATTTATCAATATAGTTTTCTAAATAAGGATATCTAGTAATATTGTTCTTAATATTCAAAGCTACTTTTTCTGCAGCATACCCTGTGCTTCCAATTGGAATTATGTAATTATTCTGTTTTTCAGATATTTTTACTTCTTCCAACACACCATTGGATATAACTGTATTATTGTCAGTATCAATAGCTTGCCCATACATAACAATAGTAAATTTTGTATTAGATATTAAATTATCTCTATATGTTGCGTCCTCTTCTAAGCTCATATCGTGAGCAAAAGGACGCATTATTAATCTTTTTTCTATATTAGACTCATTGATACTATATAACTTTTGAATACTTGATCCAGAAACATAATATCCTATATTTTTTCCGAAACCGGTTACTATATTATAGCCGCTATCTATCAATTTTTCACAGATTGCTTTGGATATTTCATATGCTTTTGCTTCATCTTTAAAATTATCCAAGCTTCCTGAAATAAAAATATTTTTACTAATTATTTTATCTTTTATTATCCTTAATATTTCTTCTATTTCATCTGAATCTTTTACTAAAAGGACTTTTATATTATATCTTTTTTCCAAATCTGATACAAAAAGAGCAAAATCTTTATTTTTTTCAGAATCATCTAGCATAATTGCATAGAAAGCCTTTTTATTTTTTCCAATATAAGAATTCAATTTTTGTATAGCTTTTAAAACTATCTCATCCTTAAAACTATAGCCTATAAATAAAAATGTATTAGTCATCAACTCACGTTGAAAAAAACTTAAAAATAATTCATGATTTAAATAGTAGTTCTCAATGTCAGCTTTAGAAATAACTATCTTATCTATATGTCCTATATCGCCATTTAATTTAAAAATATTAACACGATTCATTAAATTAACCGAGCTAAGGTCTTTTTCATCATGAATAGCATTTATATTTATCTGCTGATTTTCAAAATTCTTTTCTATTACTTTATCAAAATTAGTTGTCCAGACAGATTTGAATCCCATTTTAACAATAATATCTAATGCTTTACTGTTGTAATCAATTTTATTTATACGTTCATTTATTAATGAGTATAGTTCACTTTCTCCATATTCATTAATAAAATACTGAGCAAGTTGAAAATAGTCTGAAACATCACTGATATTCAATCCTAATTTCTCAGCACATGGCTCTAAAAGATCAGACCATTTTGGAAAGTTTGCGTCTATACTAGTTCCTGCACCTAAAAAAAGCGAAACTTCTCCATTACAAAAAGAATCACTGATTCTTGAGATAAATGCTTTTTTATTCATTTAAATTTTTCTTCTAACGATAACTATTTATTATCGTTACCCTCCTTAATTCTAATATTTAATTGTATACATGTAATAAGTCTATACACTTTGCTATAAACTTCTCTTTTTAACTTACTTTTATTTATACTATTTAGTCATATAATTCACTTCTTTTTAATTGCCAATGGTATAGTTTCTCCTCTAAATTCGTCTAAACGAATATTTAAAGTTTCTGCAATTAATTTATTAGGATAATAGTATCCATATTTTTCATTCAATTTATATGCTAAATCCCTCGCTTTCACTTCTGAATGCTCTTCCAAGAGTCTAAAAGCATCATGCAGAAGTGTTGGAAAAGTAATTTGTTTAAACTCATCACCTATTTCTTTTTTTCTCCACCCACGATAACTTATAGATTTTTGTAATTTTTTAAACTGATCTAAATTAATTACTCTTAATTCAAATGCTCTCATTACAATCGCAGCAATAGACATATTCCATTCTCGTTTCAATGGAATATACTCTAACAAATTCCCATAATTTCTTTGAACTTTACAATTTTTAAATACATCTTTTGGCAATAAAAACGCTGAAGCAAACTGATTAGCTTCGTTTTCCATAGTTCTGTACTCATCATTACTTAAATCTTGTGGATTAACTTTATTTGCATGCATAATATAATGTCCTAATTCATGAGCCAATGTAAACTGCTCTCTATAAAAGTTAGTATTATCTATTACATTTAGCACAATATAGTATAATTTATTATTAACTTTTACGTACCCACTTCGTGCATCTACTTTATCTGATCCCAAATTTATATTAACTACAACAATTCCATGACGTTCCATTAATTCTACCATACTATTTATAGGGCCTGACCCTAATCCCCATTTATTTCTTAATTCAACTGCAGCCTGTTCAGGCAATATGTTATCCAAACAATCATTATCTAGCATATCTAATTCTGGGAAATCAATATAATCTTCAAAATAGTCTCTTAACATCGCTGCTAGTTTCTTATAAGTTTCGCTAGGCTGTTTTTCAGCTTGAGTAGAAGTTAATCTACTTCTATAAAACGTACCCTTGTTTTCATAAATAACTCGATCTGTTTCTAAGAAAAAATTCATAGGAAAATTTAATGTTCGTATTATCTTTTGTAACGATTCTAAACTTATATTAGACTGATTATGCTCATACTTAGAGATCATTTGCTTAGTGACACCTATATTTTCAGCTAATTCAGTCATCGTCATTTTATTAAAAATTCTAGCTTCACGAATTCTTTTTCCATTTATCTTTAATGACATTAGACATTACCTTTCTTCTGTTTTTCTTCTGTATTCTTTGGATTCCACTTAACCAGTGGAGCACTTTTTACTTCTAGGTTACTTGGTGTATCCAACATTTCTGGCATATTTTCTTGTTTTTCATCCAAATAGTCATCAATCTTTATTGCTAATCGTTCATTACCAGTATTATCCAAGAATGATATCGTTCCATCGATCGGTATACCATTAAGATATGAGTAGTGTATTACAGCTACTTTCTTCACAAGAGAAATATCATCTCCCATTATTTTTTTTGCCCTCATTTCCCTCATTTCATCTTCGATTAGTTCTAATTGTTCTACTTCACCATCTTCACAATATAATGTTAGCAGATATATATAATGAGTCCTATTTCCATTTTTTATTTTTTTCGTTACTATTTTCAAATTTTCCGTTGAGGAGAATATATACAACACTCCATTATCACGGTCTAGAATTAATGGTGCTCTCCAAATACCTCTATCCATTTTTATGTATAATAAATTAAATTTCTCGCAGTTTTTTTCTAAATATATCCCTATACTATTAAACCGTGTATCCCATGTTGCATTACTTAACCCATTTCTATAGGATGCTCCCCCTACCATTTCGGAGTAGTCTCCTTCTACATCCCTACGAGTAATCTTCATATAACCATTAATTCCCTCAATAAGCTCTTTTTTTAAATAATTAATATCGTGCATTATATATTCCCTCCTTAAACTTTTGGTTTACTTTTTTTTTAAAAAAAACGAATACAATGGATTTTTTTATAAATAAAATATATCACAGTTTACTTGATTTATCAACTTTAATCCATAAATATTTATAAATAAAAGAGAATGAAAAAAATATATTTTCAGATAAATCTTAGAAAACAGTCATATTAAAAATCGCTAGAAATCAACGTTTTTTTAACGTATGGTTTGCTTCCTTTAGGGTAGACACAGAAATATGTAAATTCTGTATCTTACTCTGAAGAGAGTTTTTGTATTGTCAGGAAGAACAAAGTTCACATGGAAACAGCATCTCGAAGCTGTTGAACTGTGTTTGTCCGAAGATTATCCGTATACTACAGTAGCTAAAAAGTTTAACACCAGCTATTCTACATTAATAAATTGG
>ENA-OPWR01001594-OPWR01001594.1-human-gut-metagenome-genome-assembly--contig:-NODE-1594-length-17006-cov-3.552239_pt1 | contig 17006 bp, 14 predicted proteins | sample MGYA00241507_ERZ502006 | MGnify/ENA primary metagenome ERZ502006 (study PRJEB25962, sample SAMEA2043041) | human gut metagenome | biome: human gut; feature: human-associated habitat; material: faeces...
CCTTTAAGACGTGCAATACAAAGATATGTTGAAGATGAACTATCTGATATGATATTAAAATCTGAACTAACAAATGGTAAAAAAGTATTGGTTGAATATGATAAAGAGCAAGATAAATTAGTATTCAACATACAATAATCTAAAAATAAGAAGGTGGAGGTAAAAAAGGTGTTTAAACATGTACCAAATATTCTAACAATGTGTAGATTTGTATTAATACCATTCATATTCGGATCAATAGTAAATAATCAGTATGTAGCAGCATTCATATTCTTAACACTTTCCGGAATTACCGATATACTAGATGGTTTTATAGCAAGAAAATTTAATTTAATAACTAACTTTGGAAAATTGATAGACCCACTAGCAGATAAGGCAACACAAATTTCAACACTTATAGCATTGCTATTTGCAGGAATAATTCCAAACTGGATATTAGTGGCGGTTTTTATAAAAGAAACAATAATGATAGCAGGAGCCTCTTTCCTATATGGAAAAAAACTTGTAGTATCAAGCAGGTGGTATGGAAAGCTTGCGACAGTAATATTCTATGTGGCAATAGTAGCTTCATTAATTACAAATAACTTTAATTTTACATTTCACATAGACATTTATATATACTATGTAGCACTTGCGTTAACAATATTTGCATTGGTAATGTATTTTAAAGAGTTCTATCAAAAAGGATATGTAAATAAAGAAGAATTGAGCACTGTAGATAAGAAAGTTATAGAAAAATAATAGTAAAAATCGTGTTTTAAATAACACGATTTTTCTATTCAAAATTCTCTATATATGAATTTAAGTTTTCTTTGCCATAAAGAATTACACCATTTTCCAGCTCTTTTCTATCATCATTCGACAGATATTTTATCGCAATTTCAGTAGTTTCATGTAATTCATAGGTTCCGTTATCTTTTATTCTATAAATTTCAACAAATCCATCTGAGCTTGACTTTACAACGAAATGTTCACCACAATTTCCAGAAAAATCTTTATATAACTCTACATCAGTATTTGAAAAATTTTTAATTTTCCAATCACTATAAAGCTTTGAAAATTCATTTCTTGTAATATTAGCCATCTCTGCACTTATATTTTCTTTTTCTTTATATAAGAAGTAAGATAAGGATAAGTATTATTTGTTTTGTATTGGTAATAATATTATCGATTAAGTTAATATTTTGTTCTAATTATTTTTGATGAGAAAAAGTATGTTTATAATGATTTTATTGATTTAGGAGTTGGTGATATGGATTTTGGAGATAAAGTGAAATTGTTAAGGAAGAAACATGATTTATCTCAAGAGAATTTGGCAGCTATTTTAAAAATTAATCGGAATTGTTTATCTAGAATTGAGACTGGTAAATCAGAACCTTCTTTATCGATAATTCGTGATATTGCAGAATTTTTTAATGTTGATGTTGCTAGTTTGATGGATATTCAGAAAGAGAAGTTAGATACTAAGGATAAGATTAAAAAAATAGTAGATGGTTGTCAGTATTTGATGGATAATGATTTAGATTTTTTGGTTCGTATAATTTCTGTAATGAGAGAAGAATATGTAAAACATAGTGAAGAAGAATAAAAAGAAAGTTTTAAATAAGTATTTTCCGTTTAATATATATTGTAAAGCAATACGAGATGTATTGTTTTTTCTTGATTTTTTGATTATAATTTTTATAGAAAGAGAGGAAAAGAGATAATGAAAGTCAGTAATCATTGGCAGGAATACTCTTGTCTTGCTAGTGGAGATGGAGAAAAAATTGAAAAGTGGGGAAACATTATTTTAAGAAGACCTGATCCGCAAATTATTTGGAAGAAATCAAAAGATAAGATTTGGAACGAGTGGGATGCATGGTACCATAGAAGTAATAAAGGTGGAGGAAATTGGGAATTTAAGAAATCCCTTCCTTCTGAATGGAAAATTCATTATAAGGATTTGACTTTTAAAGTTAGTCCTACTAATTTTAAACATACTGGAATTTTTCCTGAGCAAGCTACTAATTGGGATTATGTGATGGAAAAAATCAAAACTGATGGCAGGAATGATTTTAGAGTTTTGAATTTGTTTGCTTATACAGGGTGTGCTACAATGGCTGCTTCTTTTGCTGGAGCTAGTGAAGTGGTTCACGTTGATGCTTCTAAAGGAATGATTGAATGGGCAAAAGAGAATATGCATTTGTGTGGACTTGATAATCATAAGATTCGTTTTATTGTAGATGATGTGATTAAATTTTTGGAAAGAGAAAAGAGAAGGGGAAGAACATATCATGGAATTATTATGGATCCTCCTAGTTATGGAAGGGGTCCTAAGGGGGAAGTATGGAGATTAGAGGATAATTTGCAAGAATTATTGGATAAAGTTAAAGATGTGTTAGATGATGATTTTTCTTTTCTATTAATCAATTCTTATACAACTGGTATTTCTCCTACTTCTTTGGAAAATATCTTAAAATTGACTTTTCCTCATACTAATATTGATACTGGAGAAATAGGATTGCCAATTATTGAATATGATTTGGTACTTCCTTGTGGAATATATGGAAGAATTACAAAAGATTAATGTTATTTATGAGGATAATCATTTGCTTGTTGTGGAGAAGCCTATTAATGTTCCTGTATGTGCTGATAGTTCCTTAGATAGGGATTTGCTTTCTACATTGAAAGATTATTTGAAAGAGAAATATCATAAACCAGGAAATGTTTATTTAGGTTTAGTTCATCGTTTAGATAGACCTGTTTCTGGAGTTATGGTTTTTGCTAAAACAAGTAAGGCTGCTAGTAGACTTGGTAAGCAGGTGAGTGATCATACTTTAAAGAAAGAATATGTTGCTGTTGTAGAGGGAAAAGTTCCTGTTAAGGGAGAATTTGTTGATTATTTAAGAAAAGATGAAAAGAAAAATATTTCTTATGTTACGGATAAACATCATGGAAAAGAAGCTAGGCTTTATTATAAAAGATTGGATTATAAAAATGGTTTTAGTTTAGTAGAAATTCATTTGGAAACTGGTCGTAGTCACCAGATTCGTGTGCAATTTTCTTCAAGAAGATTTCCTTTAGTAGGAGATGCTAAATATAATCCTAATCATGATGGAAAGACTAGTATTGCTTTATTTGCTAGAAAGTTATCTTTTTATCATCCTATTACGAAAGAATTATTACAGTTTGAAATTGATATACCAAAAAGATACCCATTTTCTTTATTTTCGAAAAATACTTAAAAAGTCTTTTCTTTTTTAGAATTAATGGATTGTAAAAAAACAAGTCTTGTTGTATTGATTATTTATAACTATTGTACTTAGAAAAAATATAAAAAATTTGGAATTTTCTAATCAAAAAATTAATATCCATTTTTGAATAGGTCTAAAATAAGAGTAATTTCAACCTGAAATTACTCTTATTTACTTTCTAATAAATTTAAGCTATTTACAATAATTTGGTATTGGTCAAATCTTTTTTCGACACGACCTAAAATACGAATGATATCTTTTTTCTTAATATTATTATATTGTTTATAAGTTTTAGGAAACAGTGTTAAAGAGATTTGTCCATATTCATCAGATGCTGTGACAAATGACATAATGTCATTATTTTTAGTAGTTACTTCTTTGATATTATCGATTGATAATACCATAGAGATAGTTCTATCGAAGTATTTTTCAATAGATAATGTATCAATGTCAGAGTCTTTTTTATAAATATTTGTAGGATGATTACTAAGATAAAAACCAAATGTGTCTAATTGATTTTCTATTTGTTCTTCTTTTGTATATTCTTCATATTGTTTTAAACTAAGAGGAGGGAGGTCAATCATTCCTGCATTTTTTGAGATAAGAATATAATTAAAAATTTCTTCAAGATTATTGATTAGTGTTTTTTCATTTGTACCAAAAGAATTAAAGCAGCCAGACTTGATTAAAGAAATAATTGCTTTTTTATTTAGGCTACCTGGTTTATTTTCAGTTAAAGGAGAAGGATTTTTTGAGGAAGGGGAATAATTTCTTTCTAGAAAGTTGATAAAAGAAGTGTATGGGGCTAGTTTTCTTTCTTCAATAATTTGTCTAGAGATGGTTGTACCTACATTTTTAATGATTGATAGGGGACAAATTATTTTTTTGTCTTGTACTTGATAGATACTTGTACTTTGATTGATGTCTGGAGGTAATATTTCGATTTTATTCTGTCTTATTTCTGATAAGTAAAGTTTGGTTTTATAGTCGTTACCAATGACATTATTTAAAATGGCTGTTTCAAAATATTGAAAGAAGTATGTTTTTAAGAATGCCATCTTGTAAGCAACAGTAGCGTAGCCAACAGAATGGGATTTATTGAATCCATAATTTGCAAATTTTAGAATTAAGTTATAGATTTGTTCTGCTTGTTTTTGTGTATGTCCATTAGAAAGAGATTTTTCAATAAATTTTGGTTTTTCTTCTATAAGGACTTTTTCTTTCTTTTTTGAAATGGCTCGACGTAATATATCTGCTTCTCCTAGAGTATATCCAGCGTAGGTTCTAGCTATTTCTAAGATTTGTTCTTGATAGATAATGATACCGTAAGTTGGTTTTAATATTTTTTCTAAACATTTATCTGGATAGGTTACTTCTTCTAGTCCTTCTTTTCTTCTAATATAATTGTCAATAAACTCCATAGCCCCTGGTCGATAAAGGGCAAGGGCAGCAATTAATTCATCGAAGCTAGCGACTTTTAATTTTTCTAAGAAACGTTTCATTCCTGGTGACTCAAATTGAAAGATTCCGTCTGTTTTCACTTTAGAAAATACTTCTAGGGTTTTTTTATCATCTAAAGGGATGTTTTGAAAGGTAATGTTTATTTTTTCTTGTTTTCTAATATTCGTTAAGACTTCTTGAATTAAAGTTAAGTTGGATATTCCTAAGAAATCCATTTTTAAGAGACCTAATGGTTCTAGGTAATTCATTGAATAAGCTGTTGTGTAAATTCCTCTAGCATTTTTATAAAGGGGAATAGTTTCATCAATTGGAATACGGCTGATGACTATTCCTGATGCATGGATTCCGATATTTCTTGGTAATCCTTCTAAATGAAGGGCAATGTCAAATAGTTTTTGATAGGAATGGTTTTCTGTTAATAAGCGGTTTAATTTGACACTATTTGACATTGTTTCTTGTAAATTTTCCTTAGGAGAGAGTAATTTTGTTAGATTATCTACTTCTGCAATAGGAAGGTTTAAAGTTCTGGCGACATCTCTTACTACTTGTTTTGCTGCTAGGGTATCAAAGGTAATAATACCAGCTACTTTTTTTTCTCCATATTTATTTATACAATAATTGATAACATCTTGACGTTTTTCACTATCAAAATCAATATCAATATCGGGCATTGTTATCCTTTCAGGATTTAGAAAGCGTTCAAATAATAAATCATATTTTATGGGGTCTATATCAATAATTCCTAGAGTATAGCTAACAAGACTACCAGCAGCAGATCCTCTTCCTGGACCTACTAGAATATTATTTTTTTTTGCATATTTGACATAATCCCAAACGATTAAAAAGTAATTACAAAAGTTCATTTTATTAATAATATTTAATTCTTGTTCTAAGCGAGTGATATAAATTTCTGGTATATTGTTATTTAGTCTTCTTTTTAGTCCTTTTTGACATAAGTATTTTAGATAGTCATAAGCATTTATTTTTTCGTCATAAACAGGTAATAAATTATTGGTATAGCCAATTTCTACGTTGCATAAGTCTGCTATTTCTTTGGATGTATGAATATCAGTTTCTGTTGTATATGATAATAATTCTTGTTCATTCATTAAGTGATGAAGAGTATTTTCATTTAAGTGATATTCTCCTATTACTTTTTGTTCTTTTATCATTATTAAATAATCTAAGTATTTATGGTCTTCTTTTTCTAGATAAGAAACATTATTTATGAATACTTTGTCTTTTGTTATCTTTTGTTGTTCTTCCTTGGTAGAATAGCCAATATAGTGATATTTATAGATATTATATATCTCTTCATCAAAGAATGAATAGGGGATAACTAAAATTAAGTTTTCTTGGTGATAAATTAAATCTTCTTTTGTAATGTTTCTTTCTGATACAATTGTGGATAATTTTATTAGATTTTTGTAACCTTGATTATTCATAGCATATAATAAAATATTTTTATCTTCCACTTCTAATTCTAATCCTATTACTGGTTTGATATTATTTTTTTTACATTCTTGATAAAATGCTGGTACTCCAAACATATTGTTATGATCCGTAATGGCAAGTGATTGGTAACCTAATGATTTTGCTTTTTGAATAAGTTCTGGAATACGAATTAAGCTACTTAATAGGGTGTAACTTGTTTTTAGTTGAAGAGGGGTGTAAATCATGATTATCATCTCCTTAAAATACTTATTTAAAACTTTTCTTTTTATTATTATAACATTAAATAAAAGAGTTTTGTTTCGTCATTAAACAAAACTGGTGTTTTTTTACTATTTTTGGTTCATTAATTTTAGAAAAGTAATTATGAAGTATTTTCCGTAAAAAAAATTCTAATGTAAAGAACTTTAGATTCTCCACATTAGAAATGCAATTAAGACAACTCCTAGAGCAATAATTAAGGCTAAGGTAAAGATAGGAGCAAATCCTTCACTTTTTACACCAATATCTGATGTGAATGTTCCTTTTGCTTTTACTCCTTTTTTCATATATTTGTTATTACTCTCTGGTCTTTGAAGTTTGTAATTTGGTTTTAAATTTACTTTTTTGTCTGTATCTGATGTAATAATCATTTCTGACTTTATTCCTTTTTCATCTACAAAATCTTGCACAACACTATTTTTCATTCTTTTTTCCTCACTTTCGTTTATTTTCACTAACTAAAGTCATTTCTATTGTTAATTGTTTAATTCTTTCGATAATTCTTTTGGCTTTTACTCGGTCGATTCCTTTTGTTGTTGTCCCAAAATGTTCTTCTAAATCTTTGATGGTTAAGTTGGAAGTAAAAAAGGTTGTTAATCCTTCTTGGCTTCTATACTGAAGAATATTTCCTAATACTTCATCTCGACTCCATTCGGTCATTGTTTCTGCTCCAATGTCATCAATTAATAAGATTTCAATGTTTTTTAATAATTTAAATTTTTCATTGTAGGATTCATTATTACCAAAAGATTCTTTTAGGCTTCTTAATAATTCAGGGTAATAAATAATTGCTACTTTATGATTTTTTTTAGCTAGTTCATTTAAAGTAGCTGAAATAAGATAAGTTTTTCCACATCCAAAGTTACCATTTAGGTATAGTCCTTTCATTCCTGTTTTTGGTTGATAAGTATCGAGAAATTTTTTTAACCATTTAATAATTTCAAAGCGATTGGGATCATTAATATCAATATTTTTCATACTAGCTTCTTTTATTTCTTTTGGTATATCAAAAAGATAGATATTTTCTTTGTATTTATTTTTTTTATCTAGTTCTTTTTTATATTTACAGGGAACATAATCAAATACTAGATTATTGCTTAAAATTTCTGGATAATAGACATATCCTGGATATGAATTTTTACAATCTAAGATATTTTTGCAATGCTTACAATTTTTTAATTCTTGTGCTGTTTCTTCTAAAGAAGTTGTATATTTCATTAAATAGTCTTTGGGTAATTTTAGATTTTCTACTACTTTTTTAAAATTAGGATTACTTTCTAGTGCTTTATCGTAATCTTCATTTAATTGTTGCTTGTTTAAATTGTATGTTCCGTTTAAAACCTCTTTTATTCCTTTCATTTTATCGATACTCCTTTAGTAAATCTTGCATTACTTTTTGTTCTTCAATACTTGCTTCTTTTTTTTCAATATTTTTATTAAACCATTCTGGTAATTTTTCTTCTTTTGGTGTTTTTGTCTTTGGGACTGTTCCCTTTTTGTATTTTTTATGTTCTTTTTCTGCTAAGCGCATGGCTTCATCTACTGTTTCTATTTTTTGTCGTTGCCATTGTCCTGCTATCGTTTCAGCTAGTCCTCTAGTTAGTTTATTGTTATTGGTTTTTAGGATATAATCAATTAGAACATTGACGACACCTGGTTGCAATTTATAAACACAAACTAAGTCTTCAGCTAGTTTTAAATCTCTTGAAGTTGGTTCAGCACCATTATTTTTACTTTTTAATAGATCGTAAGGGCTAACGGTTTCAAATGTATAAATCATTTTAGCTCTCTTAGAAGTATCACCAACTGGTTCTTTTAAATATTCTGGTTGTGTGTTATAGACTATTGTTGGTAATAATCCATGATTATCAAATTGATAATAATTGCGACAAGTTTTTCTTAATTCTTCTTTATTTAGGGTTCCTCTTTCTGTAATGCAAATGGGAATAATATCTTGCATTTTTACAACATCTAAATTATATAAAAAAGAAAGTTGTAAAATTAATTCTTTAATATCTTTAGTAAAAATCTTATTTTCATCTAAACCGCTTGGTAAAGACTTAGTTAAGAAATCAAAATCAAAGTTAGTATTAATGGCTAATTTTTGAACGTTAGTTTTTTGAATATCATTATTCACTACTTCATAAGAGGTTAGGGGAACAGAAGAAAATACTTCTGTAAAAGATACTGTTATATCTTGATAATTATTGGTTGATAATTTTGGAGATTTAAAGTAATCTAATATTTTCTCGTATTCTTTTTTTCCGACATTATTGTATAAAACTACATTTAAGATTGGATGATTGAAAAAATCATTTGCTTTAATTGGAGAATATAGCTGATAAATATAATTTCCTGTATTTTCTTCCTTAAAATAAGTTTTTAATAATCCAATGGCTTCTAATTTTAGTCTTGCTTTTTCGATTTCTGATAGTGATATTTGCATATTTGTGACTAAATGATGATGAGTATATTCTATGCTTATTAATTTTGTTTTATCTAAATCTGACCAAAGGGTAAAATACAACATAACAGCAAGAGGGCCTATGATTGGTTGGTATAACATGGTTAGTATGAGTCTATCTTCTGCTGTAATAATGCTTTTATTTACTACAATATAAGTATCTGCAGGAGATATTCCTTTTAAATTTAATTCTTTCATACAACCACTGTCCTCTTAGTTACATTTTATAATAAAAGTGGGTAAAAGTAAAGATTTATCAAATACAGAAAGAACTTTTATGTTCTTTTGGTTAGAAAAATACTTAATTTTAATTGTTTTGTTTATCCATTAATTTGTTGGTTTTAGGATTTTTCTTAATTGTTTATTGTTTTCATGTCTTACTTGGTAAGGGGTATAAGAAGTCTTATTTAGTTTTTCTAACAAGTAAGATATTGTTTTGATTTCTTCTTCTTTTTGATAAGTTTCCTTTTGTATTTTATGAATTGTACTTAATAAATAAATTCCTAAAGATGTATTTGGGTTTAATTCTATTGTACTGGTTGTTGTATTTTCCATTGTATAATATTTTTCTTCACTGTCATTGATAATATTAAAAATAAGATGGGCTTCTTCTTTATCTATTTCAGATAAAGCTTGGCAAATTTGGTTATGATTTTTATGAATTAAATTTTTATCTTTGATTTCTTCTTGATAGATAAATGGGATATTGTTCTTTTGAAAAATTTCTTGGATATCAGAAGAAAGTTTTTGATGAATATTTTGTAAGAAACTAGATACTGTAAAAATTTCTTCTGAAGTATTATTGATTTGTTTTACTATCGATATACTGTCATTTAAAATTGAATTTTCTTGGTGGTTTTGCATATCTTTTTCAGAAAAAACTTTAGTTATATTAATTAAAGATGGGGTAACTCTTAATGGTAAAATTGTGTTATCTGGCATTAATGTATATGAAAATGATAGTGCTGGATAATTTAGTCCTGGTTTGATTTGAATTAGTTTATCTTGATGAGATAGTAAGTCGCTATCAAAAGATAAAAGCTTACTATTATCTAATAGGTGAGTGGTAAAAGTAATTGAGCCATCTTCAGTGTAATGAATGGAGAATGCTACATTTTGTATTTTATTTAAAAGATAAGTTTTGGTAAATTTATCATCTTTCACTTCATCTATAGATGATTTTTGATAATAATTTATTAAATTAGGAAAGGTATAGTTTTTCAATATATTTTCTTGTTCTTCGGTTAATTCTTCTTCTTTTACTTTTTCCTGATGAAGAGAAGATATTATTTGTGATAAATCTTTATTGACTTCTGATAAAGATATATATTTTCTTTTTTTGCAATAATTTACAAAGTCAGAGATTGTTTCTAGGAATTTATCTGTTTCTGATTCTGATAATGGGTTTGTTTGTTCAAAGATTAATTGGATAATTTCTTTATAAAATGTTGGATCGGTATAAGGAATTCCTTGATTTACTAATTTTACCTTATAATTTTGAATAAATTTATCTAAAAGATAAAATAAGATATGGTTGTTTTCTCTAGCATATTTAAAGTTATCAATTTGTATTATTAGTTTTTTTAATATTGGATAATTTCTATCATCTTCAGATAAGTAAGATAAAATATGATAGTAAGCTGATGTATCTATAGTATTATTATTTCCTTCTAATGGTAAGTTTTTTTCAAATAGATGAATAATGTTTTTGATAAAATTTTTTTCTGTAGCATTTTCTTTTGAAATAGTACGAAGATAATTTTTTAAGACATCTTTCCCTAGTAAACAGACTTCTTCTTGTGCAAATTCTGGTAACTTGTTTATTTTCTCAAAAATTTTGATAATGTCTTCTGGGATAAAATGATTTAGTTCTTCTCCATATTTTTTTAAATAATCTCCACAGCATAATTGATTTAAAAAAAGAGATAGTTCTTGATTTAGATTAGTTTGATAAGTAAAATAATCAGAAAAGTCTTTTAATTGTTCCCCATTATCCTCTTTAGATGATTTATGATTATTTTCTTGACTTTTTTCTAGTTTAATTAATTTTTTTAGGTTTTTTAAGAATAGTTTATTTTTTTTATATTCTAAATTTATGTTCGTTAATTTTTCTTTTAAATTTTGGTATTTAGCTAATTCTAAGTGTTGGCGTAATATTTTTTTGTTTTTTTTCAAGTCTAGAGGTAGATTATTTTCTTTGGCTATGATTTGAATAATTTCTTTGGTCATTTCTTTTTTCTTGTGATAATTTTGAATATTATGTAATAAATAAATATCTTTTAATTGATATAAGTAAGATATTTTTCCTGATTTTAAATAATTAATAAATAGGTTTAATTCTTTTTCTGATAAAAAGTAGTTTGTCATTAAGATATTTAATAGATATTTTCTTTTTATTTCTTCTTGTTTAGAAATAAATTCTTTCTCTAAGAGATTTATTTCTTGTAATAGTTTTTGATTATTGGTTACTTCTTCATATTTAGACATCATACATTCTCCTTCTTTTATGATGTTACTATAGCACAAAATATTTATCTTAAGAGAGATATTTACTAGAAAGTAAAATACTTTTTCAGTATTATTTGTATAAAATACTTCATTTTATTTTTCTTCATTATTTATCTTTTTGGTGGAAAATAAAAAAAATAAGACAACTTTTTAAAGCTATCTTATTTTAATGTGTAATTCTCTTAATTGGGCTTCTGTTAATTCTGATGGCGACCCCATTAGGTTATCAATGCCGCTGGCACTTGTTGGGAAAGCTTGTACTTCTCTTAAGTTATCCACATCATTTAAAAGCATAATCATTCTGTCAATTCCAGGAGCCATTCCTCCGTGAGGGGGAGCACCATATTTGAAGGCATTGTATAAAGAAGAGAATCTTTCTTTAACAATATCTTTAGAGTATCCTACTTTTTCAAAGGCTAATTCTAAGCAGTCTAAGTCGTGATTTCTTAAAGCCCCACTAGACATTTCGTAGCCATTGCAAACAAAATCGTATTGGTACGCTAAAATATCATCTAAATTGTCGGTTTTTAAGGCTTCTATTCCTCCTTTAGGCATACTAAATGGATTGTGGCAGAAATCATATTTCTTTTCCTCATCGTTATATTCAAACATTGGGAAATCATTAATGATACAAAATTCATAAGTATCTTCATCGATTAAGTTACATTTTTTTCCAAGGTAAGTTCTGATTAAACCTGCATATTTGGCAGCATTTTTTTCTTTTTTATTGGCAATAAAGAAAAGGACACTGTTGGTTTGAAGATTTGTTTTTTCAATTAGATTTTTTCTTTCTTCATCTGTTAAGAATTTGTCGATTGGTCCTTTTAGAGAACCATCTTCTGTTAAAGTTACGTAGCCAATTCCTGGCATACCGATTGATGAGGCATAATCGACGATTTCATTAAACCAACTATTAGAGTTTGTTCCTATTTCATCTACTTTAATTGCTCTGATTGTTGATTTTTGGAATGGTTTAAAAGTAGTATCTTTTAAATATTCTGTAATATCAATAATCTCTAAGGGATTTCTTAAGTCTGGTTTGTCTGTTCCATACTTTAACATGGATTCTTTATAAGGAATTCTTTTGAAGGGTAGGGGAGATACTTTTTTATTAGAAAAGTGGGTAAAGATATCATAGAATATTTTTTCTCCTACTTTGTAAATATCTTCTTCTTCAACGAAAGACATTTCAAAATCTAATTGATAGAATTCTAGGGTTCTATCTGCTCTTGAATCTTCATCACGGAAACATGGGGCAATTTGATAATATTTATCTATGCCTCCTACCATTAATAGTTCTTTATAAATTTGTGGAGCTTGAGGTAGAGCATAAAATTTTCCTGGATATTTCCTTGATGGAATTACAAAGTCTCTTGCACCTTCTGGAGAAGAGGCTGTAATAATTGGAGTTTGTACTTCTAGGAATCCTAAGTCATCCATTTCATGACGAATGAATTTTAATAATTCTGCTCTTCTTTGAATATTTTTTCTGACCTTTTTATTTCTTAAATCTAAATAACGATATTTAAGTCGTAATTCTTCGCTGACTTCATGAGAAGTTTTTACTTCAAAAGGAAGTACATTTAACGATTTTCCTAAAAGAGTAATTTTAGTTACTAATAATTCGATAGTTCCAGTTTCTAGGTTGGGATTATAATCTTCTTCAGCTCTTTTTCTTAATTTTCCTTCTACTGTTACGGTTGATTCTTTGGTATAGCCATTAAACATTTTATCATCATTGCTAACTAATTGGATGGTTCCTGTTTCATCTCTTAAATCTAAGAAGATGATTCCTCCATGGTCTCTGATATTTTCAATCCATCCTGATAGGGTAAATGTTTTATCAATGTCCGATTCCGTTAGTGTTCCACAGTAAGAAGTTCTATATTTATTTTTAATCATGGTTTTCACCTCTTTCTTAGTTTCTTTTTTTATTAAAGATAAGTTATTTTGAAGTATTTTTTGAATATAAAATACTTATTTATCTAATTCTTGTTTTAATATTTTGGCACTTAAAGCAGGGTTCGCTTTACCACGTGTTTTTTTCATGACTTGACCTACGAAGTAATCAAATAGTTTAGGATTTTTCTTGTAAGATTCTAATTGAGTAGGGTTTTCTTCGATGACTTCTTTTATAATTTTAGTTAACTCTCCTTCATCTGTTATTTGGCTCATTCCTAGTTCAGATACTAACTTAACGGGATCTTTTTCTTCTTCTAATGATTTGGTTAATACTTCTTTGGCTTGTTTACCTGAAATTTTAGAACTTTCTACTAAATCGATTAAGTCTTTTAACATTTTTGGAGTTAAGAATAATTCTTCGATTGTTTTTTCCATTTTATTTAAGTGTCCTAAGATAATACTATTTATCCAGTTAGCGGCACTTTGTGGATTAGCACCTAGAGATACGGTTTCTTCAAAATAGTCGGCTAATGGTTTTTCTTTGACAATGATTTTTGCATCTCTTGGAGAAACGCCTAATTCATTAATATATTTATCTCTTCTTTCTGTTGCTAAAGGTGGGATAGTGGCTTTAATTTCTTCTAACCATTTTTTATCTAATTTAAATTTTGGAATATTTGGTTCAACAAAATATTTATAATCAATGGCATCTACTTTGCTACGCATATAGATTGTTGTTCCAGATTCTTCATCAAAGCGTCTAGTTTGTTGTTCCATTTCGTCATATTTTCCATCTTCTTTTAATTCAATTTGACGTTTAATTTCATAGTTGATTGCATCTCGTACTCCACCAAAAGAATTAACATTTTTAATTTCTATTTTTGTTCCCCAGTTCTTTGGATCTTTTTCATCTAAAGATGCATCCATAATAGAAACGTTAACATCACATCTAATTTGTCCTTTTTTAGAGTCTGCTTCTGAAATATTTGCATATTGATAGATAGAACGCATGGTCTCTAGGAAAGATACGGCTTCTTCAGCTGAATGAAAGTCTGGTTCTGTTACTAGTTCTAGTAGGGGAACACCTGCTCTATTATAGTTAATTGTAGTGGTATCTTCATGATGTGTTGAGGAAGCGGCATCTTCTTCTAAGTGAATATTATTTACTCGAATGGTTTTTGTTTCTTCTCCAACCTCATAAGTTAGTTCTCCATAGATTCCTACAGGGGCTGGTTTAGTTTCTTGTGTAATTTGAAATCCTTTTGGTAAATCTGGATAGTAATAATTTTTTCTTTCAAAATAAATATATTCTGGTTGTTTACAATTTAAAATGATACTAGCCATTAGGGCTTTTCGAACCGCTTCTTTATTGACTACTGGTAAAGTTCCTGGGAAAGCCATATCAACAGGACGAATATTTGTATTAGGTGTATCATCGTATGAATTTCTTGCTGAAGAAAATACTTTAGTATTAGTTTTACTGATTTCACAGTGCATTTCTAAACCAATTAATACTTTATATTTATCCATTATTCTCCTCCTTTACTTGTTTGATTTTTATAGCCTAAGATATTTTCAATGGCATAGGCAATATTTAAAACATTTGCATCATCATAGCAAGCACCAGTTAAGTTTAAAGCTACTGGCAAGCCATCAATAAAGCCATCAGGTATGGTAATTGATGGAAATCCTCCAAAGTTACCAACTTGTAAGTGTTCTTCTAATGGAGCAGTATCTTTATCTAAGATATCTATTGAACCATCTAAATGTTTCGCTGGTCCACTTCCTACTGGTAAGATAACGGCATCATATTTTTCAAATAATTGATTCCAAGTATCTACTAGTAGTCTTCTTACTCTTTGAGCATTATGGAAATAACGATCTTTATTTTCTTTTTGTAGAACATAAGAACCTATTACAAATCTTCTTTTAATTAATGGAGAAAAGTTTTTGGTACGATAATCTTTCATCATATCAATGTAATTTTCTCCTTCTCCTCTAGGTCCAAAGATAAATCCAGTTAAGTTTGACATATTGGAAGTGGCTTCAGCACATGAGATAACAACATATACAGAAGCTAGAGCATTTAATAGTGTTTTATCTACAGATACTTCTTCTACTTCAATGCCTAATGATTTTACTTTTTCTAATGTGTTAGCAAAATTTTCTAGATGTTCTTTTAATGTAGTAGAAGCGTTAGGATAAGAGGAAATATCACATAATTCTTTGATGTAACATAATTTTTTACCTTTAACTTCACCCGTTAGAGAACTTGCTAAATTGATATTAGAAGAGTCCCAAGAAGTCATGTCGTATTTATCTTTTCCTTTCATGGCATCTACTACAATGGCAGCGTCTTTTACATTTCTAGTTAAGGCTCCGCAATGATCTAGAGAACTTGCAAATGGGAAAAGTCCATAACGAGAAATCATTCCATAAGTTGGTTTATAGCCAACAATTCCACAATAAGCGGCTGGTTTTCTGATAGAGTCACCTGTATCAGAACCGGTAGCATAAGGAAATACTCCGGCAGCAACAGCAGCAGCAGAACCAGCAGAAGATCCTGCACACATTCTTGTTGTATCCCAAGGATTTTTAACAATACCAGTGTGGCCTGTTGTTCCTGTTCCACCCATTCCAAATTCATCCATTACAGTTTTTCCAACAGCGACTGCTCCATGGCGTTCTAGATTTTCAATAGCGGTTGCCGTAAAGAAAGGAATGTAATCTTTTAGTGTATTTGATGAACCTGTACTTAGTATTCCTTTGGTACTGTAATTATCTTTTATTCCGTAAGGAATACCTGATAAGACGTCTTCTGTTACTTCTTGTTCTTTGGCATCATCTAGAATGGTAACAAAAGCATTGCATTTTTCTTGTAATTCGTGTGATTTTTTTAATGATTCTTGAATTAATTCTTTACTAGTTACTTTACCTTTTTTTAAGGCTTCATGAATTTCTTCAATTGATTTATTCATATATTCCATATTATCCCACCACCTTTGGTACTTGTACTTCTCTTTCTGTTCTATCATCACAGTTTTGTAATAATTCTTCAATTGGAATAGATTCTTCTACTTCATCTTCCCTTAAGTCATAAATAAAATTATCTAGACAATGTGTCATTGGTTCTACTTGTTCAATATCTTTGATGTCATTAATTTTGTTAATATTTTCATCGATAATGGCAAATTCATCTAAAACCATCTTTGTTTCTTCTTCGGTTAAGCCAATTAAAAGTTTTTCGGCATAGTCATTTACCATTTCTTTTGTAAATTTACTCATCTTTCTCTTCCTTTCTTAAAATACTTCATTTTTCTTTAGCATGAAAGTAAAATAAAACAGCAATTCATCTCTTTAACTTATGGTTTAAGTTAAAGGGACGAACTACTGTTTAGTCCGCGGTACCACCCTTATTATCATGGTCTGATCGCTTTATCTGAAAAATTCAGAAATAGGATAACGGGTAATTCCCGGCTTAAATTACTTGCATATTCACCTAAGCACTCCAAAGTGTTATTCATAGTATATTTTATGTTAGCTTTCACCTTATCTAACTCTCTTCTAATAAAAGGGATACTATTACTTCTCTTCTTCATTGCGTTAACGATAAAAATTATAGTATAGATTAAATTACTTGTCAATTCTTTTAAAAAAAGAATTTATTATTCGTAAATTTTTATTTGAATGTCCGTTTTAATAAAATAACGGAATTAAGTCTAATT